>Ga0118677_10000424_pt1 | contig 92299 bp, 71 predicted proteins | sample AliMusrvi5mmetaG_FD_86154 | JGI IMG/M metagenome (GOLD analysis project Ga0118677, IMG submission 86154) | reverse complement strand
ACTTGAGCTTTTTACGCATCCCAAGATTATGCCAGATTTTCAAAGAGCCAAACAGCCATGCCTGCGAAGTGAAGAACTGCGCTACACCCTATGATTTACCCACTCAAAACGGAGAAGACCCAGTTTTAAAATCCTTTGCTTCTCTCCCCTTTTACAAATAATCGGCCGCCAATATGTAATTCCCTCTTAATCCTTAGTACTTAATCCTTAATCCTAATCCTTGCCCTACAGCGATCCGAAGTAAACATATCTCGTCCAGAGCCCCAGAAGCGAAGTAAGAACTAAGTTGAGAAAGATGCCGGTAAGCGTAAGGTCCATGATCCTCTTTGAGCGGATATAGAAAAGCTGGGCCGCCCAGGCTGCGGCAAAAGGCACCCACCACCAGCCGGCCGCCAGAAAGAAGGCCCACAGGACGCCGCGCTCGAAGATCATAAAGTACTTCTCGTCGAAACTGGGGAAGCCCTTGCCGAAAAGGTCCTTTTCCACGAAATAGACCGCCATCGTGGTCGCGTGCGTGACCATCACGAAAAGGGCCGCTATCACCACCCACTTCTCCGCCAGAAAGAAACTGCCGGCGGACGAGAACGCAGGCGAGATCATGATCATGACGTAGAGGTGCAGAAACTGGTCCATCATTATGCTGACCGTGCCGTCCCTGAAGCCCAGATGCTTAAAGCTGTAGAGGCGCAGCTCGTCTATAATGAAATGCAGGACCAGCATCAGACCTATGGCCGCCCAGCCGTTCATCGTCACTGGACCGAGAGCGAACCACGCGGAGCCCAGGAACCGGTAGGTAAGCGCCACCGAGACCACGAAATGCGTCAGGCAGTGAAAGACCATCCCCCTGACGTGCGTGCGCTTCAGCTTGTTGACGATGTTGAACTGCAGCGTAAAATCGGCCAGCAGGTGCGCGAGGAACAGCCTCCAGAATATTGCCATAGATATTTTTTCCTCTATTTGGAAGTAAGATTAAAAGTCCCGTCCCAGCCTTTTGGCACTTCCACGGCGTATTTAACGGCCAGGTCCAGATAGAATTTCGAAGGGCCGTCTTCCGGCGCCAGGGCCAGCCCCGCCTCGAACGCTTTTTTCGCCCGGCCGTAATCCCCTTTAAAGAAAGCCTCGCAGCCGTCGTTATAAGCCGCCAGCAGTTTCCGTCCGTCCTCGGAAAGCTTGCCTTTATGGGCCAGCAGCTCATAGACCTTGACCGGAATGGCCTTGCCCACCACTCTTATCTGACCCAGCATTCTGGCTTCCACAAAATCTTTAGCCTCGTCGTAAGTGTATTCGCTCGCCATTATCTTAGAATGAAAATATTTATTGGCGCCTTCGAGACGCGAGGCCAGATTCACAGAGTCGCCCATGATGGTATAAGACAGCCGGGTCTTCGAACCCATGTTGCCGACTACCATGGGCCCGGAATTCAGGCCTATGCGGGCCGACGGCTTTATGGCGAACTGCGTCAGCTCGGTGTTCAGGCGCGCTATTTCATCCATGCATTCCACGGCCGACAGGCAGGCGAGCTTGCGGTGGTCCTTCTGGTCCAGCGGCGCGTTCCAGAAAGCCATGATGCAGTCGCCGATATATTTATCCACAACGCCGTCGTTCCTGAGTATCACGTCGGTCAGGCCGGAAAGATAATTATTCAGCATGGTGGTCAGCTGTTCGGGCGTCATCTTTTCGGACATCGTGGTAAAACCGGCTATATCCAGAAAGAAAGCCGTCATGTCGCGCTTCTCCCCGCCCAGCGAAAGTTTGGACGGGTCCTTTGTTATGAGCTCTACGACCTTCGGTGACAGATACTGCCCGAAGGTGTTCTTGATCCATTTCTTTTCGCGGACTTCGGCCAGACCTTTATCGACGGTAACATAGGCGAACGGCAGGAAAAGCGCGGCGAATATGGAGCCGAACGGCATAAGCACGCAATTTGAAAGCAGGACTATATACAGCATCAACAGGAAGCCCATGGCGGACAAGGAAACGGAAATAAGGGCCTTCAGAGAATACCTGCGCATGAATACCGGGAGCCAGGGCAGAAGCAGGACCAGCAGCGTCGCCTGCACCGGCGAAAGCGGGCGCCTGAAATCTCCGGCCAGAAGGTTGTCTATGAACGTCGCGTGCACTTCTACGCCGGGCAGCTGCTTCATGAACGGACTCGGCAAATGGTCGAAAGCGCCTATAGCCGTGGCGCCTATCAGGGTTATGCCCCCTTTCAGCGATTCTTTTTCCTCGTCGCTGAGCTGGCCGGAGAGGAGATCGGCTACCGAAATATGCCTGAAGCCCGAAACTTTTACATTTTTTTCGTTCTTATCCCAGCCGGGGTGAAGCTTCCGCAGCGTGAAATACCGGTAATTAAGCACTTTTTCCGTCTCATAATCAAGCAAAAGCGCGGAAAGAGGCTTGCCGGAGTAGAGCGAGTAGGAGGCGATCCCTATCGAAGGGACCGGCAGATTCGCGCATTCTTTTCCGCATCTGAGGTCCGTCAGACCCGCGCCGGAATAGGTCAGCCACTTGTCGGGGACGCCGTCCAGGTCGGTGTCGGTGCCGTAAAAAGGCAGATAGCGCCTTATTTCTCCGTCCTCGTCCATCGTTTTCTCCACGTTCGGATGGGCTACAAGAGCGCTGGCTTTGGCAAGCCCTTCGATAGGGAGCTTGACCCGTCCCGTATCCGCGTCGACATGAAGAAGATTGATGACATTGCCGGCCCGCGCGACGGCGTCCACGTAATGGCGGTCGTTCTCAGGATTGTCGCGGTCCGGCTCGGACAGTATGATATCTACTGCGATGCATTTAACCCCGAGCGCGCTGAGCTTATCCACCACATCGCCGTAATACCGTCTCTTTATCGGCCAGCCGTAGCGTTCCAGAGTGAGTTCGTCAAGAGCCGTTATGGTTATTTTAGGATTAGCCGGCTTATTGATATATTTTCCAAAAAGGAAGGCCGGGGAGAGCGTGTCGGTCCGCATATCCAGCCAGGACAGCATCTCCGGCAGGTTCACGATAAAATGGTCCCAGTTGTAATCTATCCTTCTGGTGGCCGCCGTTATCACGGAAAGAAAAAGCCAGATCAGAGAAAAAAAGGCGATGCCTATATAAAGTCTGATGCTGCCGGGAGTTTTTTTTCCCTGTTTCATATATCCTCTTGCGCCGTCCTTGCCCCGCTCAGGCGGGAAGTTCGAACACGAACCGGCTTCCGCCGGAAGGGCCCGGTTCCACTCGGATACGGCCCTTATGCATCTCTACTATTTTTTTGGTGATGGCGAGTCCGAGACCAAAACCCTGCTCAGGGCCTTCCGCGCCCTTAAGCTGTTTGTATTTTTCAAAAATGGCGGCGCGCTCACCTTCGGGGATACCGGGGCCGGTATCGGAAACGTGAAAAGACATCAGTCCCGCTTCCGCGCCCGCTCCGATGAACACGGAACCGCCGGCGGGCGTGAACTTATAAGCGTTGGATAAGATATTTTCCAGCACCCTCCTCAACAGGCGTTCGTCTCCTTTGAAGGTCAGAGCGGGGGCCGGAGGCTGGTCCAGAACGAATCTGACGCCTTTCTGCTCGAACAGCGCTTTAAAACTCTCGAAAACCGACTCGGCGAATTTACGCGCGTTTATCGGCGCAAGCCGCGGCTTCAGGTTGCCGGCCTCCATGCGCGCAATGTCCAGGATGTTCTCCAGCATTTCAAAAAGGCGCGTGCTGGAGTCTTTAATGTTGGAGATGTAGCCGGCGTTCTTTTCGGTCTGGGCGCAGGAATGCTCGAGGAGCTTGATGTAGCCCTGCATGGTCAGGAGCGGGGCGCGCAGGTCGTGGGCGACCGCGTGGAAAAAGTCCTCTTTCACCCGCTGCATCTCCTGTTCGAGCGTGACATCCCTGAGCACCATGAATACGCCCGGGCTGCCGGTCTTGGATGAAAGAACCTGCATGCTCATGCGATAATATTTTTTCGGCCCCTGGGCGGCTGGCAGTTCTATAATCTCTCCCGCGGTCCTGCCTTTAAGATCGACCAGACCCGACACTCTTCTCCTGATAACCTCGGGCTCCGGTTCCTGTTTATCTCCGTCCTTCGCGCCGAATGCGGAACCGTCCGCCCTCCCGCGGCCGGACCGGCCCGGTACGGCCGCGGGCAAGCCCAGAAGCTCGCGCGCGGCGGAGTTGGCGTAAAGCAGCCCGCCCCTGAAATCGCTGAGGATGATGGCATCATGGATAAGGCTTATGAGGAGTTCCACCTTCTGCTTCTCCTCCAGCATCTTCTCGACCTGCAGACCGTGATAGCGGTCCACCTCCGTCATCATGGTGTTGAAAGACCTTAAGAGAGTGGAAACTTCGGTGATGTCCGCGTCTTCTTTTACCGGCTGCTTGAAATTTTTATCCGCCACGCGCCGCGCGCCCTCCATCAGCTCGCCCACGGGGTTCACAAGCCTCCGGCTGAGGATGAGCGCCGAAAAATAGAACACGGTGGAGATGCCCAGCAGGAAGAAAGCTATAAGCGAAGTGATGAGGTTGATGCCCTTGAACGCGTCCCAGCGGTCCTGCAGCGTCAGGGCGTACAGCGAGAAACCGGGAACCTCCGAATATGAGGCCAGATAATAATTACCCCCGGCGCCGGCGAGGTCGCGCGAACTTTTAGCGGGACCGGAAAAAAGGCGCTTAAGACTTTCCCCGCTCACAGGCTGCGTCTCTCCGCGTAGAGAGAAGACACGCCCTTCCGGATCGGAGACGAACACGCCGCCCGTGCTGCCCATCTTCTGCATCTCCAGCTTCACGAACAGATCCCTGAGGTTTATCACCGCTAAAGCGTAATGCCCGCTTTCCATGGGATAGATAAGCCGGCAGATGGGCAGATTGTAGATAAGTTCGAACTCTCCCAGCTGACAGCGGCCGGTCCTGGCCGCTTTTTTGAATAAGGGGTCCCGCGACAGGTCCACGTAGCCGAAAAGGCGCTTTATTTCCGGCGCGCCGCCGCTCAGGATCTCGCGCCCGTCCGGGCCGGTGAAAGCCATGAACAAAAATTCCGGATTGCGGTCGAGAGTTTTTTTGAGCTTTGACGCCGTTATATAATCAGTGCCGGGCTCCCACATGTTATAGAGCCGGCGGTCCAGCTCGTCCGCTTTCTGGCTTATCATCAGCGAAGCCATCTGCGCGATATTCTCATGCAGGTTCTGAACGTTGTTCTTTGCGACGGACTGGTAATAGAAAAGGAAACCGGCGGTCGGGATGATGGGGATCAATCCCGTGCCGAAAATAATTAGCAGCAGCCGGTTGAATAAAGTCATAAGAACAACAGTGGCTAGTGGTTAGTGGCGAGTGGCTAGTAAAAACAACGGCGTTCAACCGCGAGTGGTAAGCAAAGCAGAAAATCCCCTCACTAACCACTATCCACTAGGCATTAGCCATTAGTCACTTTTTTTTAAGAGCTTCTATCAGTTTGGGCACGATCTCGTGCGCGTCCCCCACCACTCCATACTTGGCCACGCCGAAGATAGGAGCGTTGGGGTCCTTGTTCACTGCGATGATGACGTCCGAGGCCTTCATGCCCACTATGTGCTGCACCGCTCCCGAGATCCCGAAAGAAAGATACAGTTTCGGGGAGACCGTGGTCCCGCTCTGGCCCACCTGATGAGCCTTATCTTTTAAGCCCAGGTCCACGGCCGCCCGCGAAGCCCCGACCACTCCGCCCAGCAGGCGGCTGAGCTCCTCGAGGACCTTGAACTTCTCTTTGGTCTTCATGCCGCGCCCGCCGGACACGATTATCCTGGCCTCCTCTATCTTCACGCCGCCCTTGTCGCGGGTCAGATGGCGCTCCAGCACTTTAACGCGCCGAAGGTCCTTATCGATCTTAATGTCCTCCCGTACCGTTACGGCGGTCCTGCCGTGTACCGGTTCGGACAGCTTCATGACGTTAGGACGGACGGTCGCCATCTGGGGCCGCGAGTTGGGGCTCAGGATATCGGCCATGATATTGCCGCCGAAAGCGGGCCTGGACTGGAGCAGCAGGCCGTCCTTTATCGCGAGGGCTGTGCAATCGGCCGTGAGGCCGGTGTAAAGACAGGAAGCCACTCTGGGGGCGAGGTCGCGGCCCATGATCGTGGCGCCGTAAAGCATGATGCCGGGCTTGTGCTTGTAAGTAAGGGCTATGATCGCGGTGGAAAAGATATCGGTGTTGTATTCGTGCAGCTCGGGATTTTCAACAAGGTAAACTTTGTCGGCGCCGTAAGCGCCGAGCTCTTTTTCAAAGCCCGCGTTCTTATCGGTGAGAAGAACGGCGGACAGCTCTTCGCCCAGCTCGTCGGCCAGCCTGCGCCCCGCGGAAAGCAGCTCGAAAGTGACGGGTCTGATCTTCAGCGGGCTCCCGGTCTTATCAGGATTCTCCATGAGCTCAACGAAAACCCACACACCCTTGTAGCCGGAAAGGTCGCGCGCCGCGGCCTCTTCGCGCGTGATCGCTATAGCGCTCACGGGACAGAACTGGACGCAAGCCCCGCACAAAGTGCATGCTTCGTTGATGACGGCCTTTTTCTCTATCAGCTGTATGGCCGCGAAAGGGCAGACAGGCACGCATTTATTGCAGCCTATACATTTGTTCGATACTTCGATCATGAATAATCTCCTTCAAGCAACAAATCATTGCTAGTCGGCTGGACGGCTAGGCAGCTTGACAGCCGGACACCTGACTGAACCTGCAAGTAAGCAGGCCCTGTGTAAGCTTTTCTTCTCCGAAGCCGCCTGGCTGTCCAGCCGTCCTGCTGTCTAGCGGCCGTTCCTCACTCCCCTATAAAATGTTCTTTCCGCATTATGTCCAGGATCTTTTCAACCGCCTCCTGGGCGCTCCCGTTCGTCATCGCCGCTTTTTCCCGCTGCGGAGGCGGGTAGATCCTGGCCACCTGGGTGGGCGAGCCCTTAAGTCCGAGCGATTGTGCTTCCGCCCCGATATCGGAGGCCGACCAGACATTGTACGGTTTTCGCAAAGAAGCGTTCGTCTCCAGGAACGAAGGATACCTGGGGACATAATCCTTCGGCATGATCATGGTAAGCAGCGCCGGGACCTTGACCTCGACTATCTCATATCCGCCGTCGATAAGCTTGCGGGCGATGAGCTTCCTGCCGTCGATATCTATCTTCTCGCAGAAAGTCAGCTGGGGGATGCCAAGCTGCTGGGCCATCCCGGGGCCGGTCTGCGCGGTATCGCCGTCGATGGCCTGCATACCCGTCAGAATAATGTCCACCTTGCCGAATTTTTTCACCGCTTTGGCGAGGGCGTATGAAGTCGCCCAGGTGTCGGAGCCCGCGAAAGCCATGTCGGAAAGGAGCACGCCGTCGTCGGCGCCAAGGGCCAGGCCCATCTGGACCACGCTCTTGGCTTGCGGCGGTCCCATCGAGATGACCGTCACGCGGCAGCCGTGGGCTTTTTTCAGTTCTATCGCCGTCTGGAGAGCGAAATGATCGTAAGGGTTGATGATGCTGGGCACCCCGGTCCTGATAAGCGAATTTGTTTCCGGATTGATCTTCACTTCAGTCGTGTCCGGCACCTGCTTGACGCATACCGCTATGTGCATAAGAAATCTCCTTGTAAATCGGCTGGACAGCTAGACCGCCAGAAAGAACACACCGCGAACATCCTTTTTTAGTCTCCGAAGCTGTCCAGCCGTCCAGCCGGCTAGCAGCTGTTATTTAGCCTTGAACGTCTGTTTAAGCTTGGCGGCGATAAGGTCCATATCGGCCAGCATTCCTCTTTGCACCGCCTGTATCCCGTCCATGTTAACGGCGCCGCTCAGGCCGCCGGCATTGTCCGTAGAACCGAGCACCAGCGCCAGGCCCTCCGCTGCTATCTTCAGCGCGGCTTCCCGCGCATAAACGCGGGCCATGGCCCGCCAGGCCTGAGAGTCGAAACGCACCGACTCGCTGTACTTTTCTTTCGCCGCGGAACGGGCGAAGACAAAGGCCAGCTCGGCCATGGAAATAAGCCTGCCCAGTTTGAAGGTTACGGACTGGTGGCGTGTTAGCTTGGACAGGCGGCATTCTTCCATAACCGCCGCCAGCGCCCGGAGAGCGAGACCGGCGGCCTGGGCGCCCACGTCAGGGTTCTTCGCGTGCAGAAGGTCCATCTCGCCGGCGATATCGGCGTAGTAGCGGCCGCGTGTCTTTAAATGTTCCTGCCAGCGTCCGCGGTAGATGGTCATCTCAAGCACTTCGCTGGTTCCCTCGTAGATGCAGGTTATCTTGACGTCGCGTTTTATCTTTTCCACGGGGAAATCATGGGTATAGCCATAGCCGCCTAAAGCCTGGATGGCGTCCTCGGCGGCGCTGTTGCCGCTTTCAGAGGCCGAATATTTGGCTATCGCGCCCTCGGTCTGAAGGCCGTGCTCGCCGCCGTCCAGACGGCAGGCTATCTCCTCGATATAAGCGCGCGCCGCTTCGAGCCTCACCGCATGCGGCACGATAAGCTTATGGGTGTAGCCCTGTTTGTCGCTGAGAGGCCCACCCGCCTGTATCCGCTGCTGGCTGTAGCGCACGGCCTGCTCCAGCGCTTCCCAGCCGGCGCCGAGCCCGAAAGCGGCGACCATGAGCCTGGTGTAGCCGAAGACGGCCTGGGCTTGTATCAGGCCCTGGCCTTCGACTCCGCCGATGAGATTCTCTTTGGGGACAAAAACGTTATCCAGCGAAAGGCCCGCGGTGTTGGAGAGCCTGATGCCATGCTTGTCCTCGTGCTTGTTCGGGGAGAAGCCCTCCATGCCTTTTTCCACCAGGAACCAGCAGGGGCCGCCGGGAGCCATGGCCAGGACCGTATAGAGGTCGGCCACTCCGCCGTTCGAGATCCACTGTTTGTTGCCGGTGATGCGGTAGCCCTCGAGTCCGCCGTTCTTAAGGACATGCTCCGCGCGCGTGCGCAGGTTGAGCAGGTCCGAGCCGGCGTCGGCTTCGGTGGCGGCGTATGCCACCATAAGATTCTCTTTGGCTATGCGCTCCAGCCATTTTTTCTTCTGGTCCACGGTGCCGCCCACATTGAGGGGATCGGTACCCAGGAAGGTCGCGAATACGGAGGTCGCGATGCCCAGATCTATATGCGCAAGGACCTCGCAGATGCGGTAAATATCGTAAGTGCCGCCGGCGACCCCGCCGTACTCCTCCGGGATCATGAGAAGATGCACGCCCAGTATGGAATGGTCATACATGTCCTTCAGTATTTCGGCCGGGAATTCGTTGGCCTGGTCCTTTTCCCTTATAAAGTCGTTGGAGATGCGCCTTTTGGCGTAAGCCTTCAAACTGTCCAACATCAGGTTCCTGGAGATGGCGTCCATGCTCGGCATTATTTAGCTCCTACCGGATTTGAAAGATAACCGTTGATCTCTTCGAGCATTTTGCCCGCGAGAGCCTTGTCCTCGATACCCTCGGCGTTGATGAACACGTTCTCCGCGGCGCAGCGGATCGCGGCGCCCAGCAGATAGCCCGCGCTCTTGTAATCGGACATGACGTGCGCGGAAACCCCGTCGCAATTCGCTAGCGCCGCTATAGCTTCGTAAGCGAGGCGGGCGGTCTTCAGCGGCACGGCGGCGGCGTGTTCGAGCGCCCTCTGCATCGCGGCTTTGCGGCCGGGGTTATCTTTGGGGATCTTCATCGCCGCCATGAAAGCGTCGAAGGAGGCGGCGTCCTCGCTCACGCAGTTCTGCATGTCGGCCTTGAGCGCGCCGAGCTTCTCGTTCAGCGCCCTGAGCGCGGGCTTCTTCGCCTCGTCGAGCTTCTTGCTCCTGAGGCTTATGCCGAGGGCCATCTGGCCGAGCGCGCAGCCCATGGCGCCGCTTATGCCCGCCGCTGACCCGCCGCCGGGTGTGGGCTCTGTATTGGCTAGAGCGTCGATGAACAGATTGGCTCCGGCCTGCCAGGAGCCGAGGAGCTTAAGCAGCTTGGTCTCCAGCACCTGCGCTTCGGGGTTGAAATCCTTGACCTTGAGCGCCTCTATGGCGTAGCCTGTCAGGGCCTCCTGCGTGGTCAGGCCTATAAGCTCGGTGTTGACTATATTGATGCCTCTGGGCTTGATCTCTTTCTCTATTTCGTCGAGTGCCCGCTTGATTGAAGTGGTGTGATAATCGGTAAGCACCGTGGACATCTGCACCTGATTCTTGGATTCAAGGAATATTTCCTTGGCGCGCAGGTTGGGGAGCCCCCCGCCGGAGGTGCGGATCTTCTTGGCCAGGCCTTTAGCGAACTCCATGTCGGTTGTGTCAAGATTCACGTTAAAGTTTACTATCTGCCTGCGGGCTCCGACGGCGACCGCACCCGCGGTCGGATGAATTTTATTCGGGCCGAAATCCGGAACGCGGTCCGGATTTTTGCCTATCTCTTCCCTCAGGCCTTCGAACTGCCCCTTCCTGACCTTGGCCAGGTCTTTGCGGTCGTCCCTCCTGGCCGCCAGGTCGTAGAGGTACGCCGGGATGTTCAACTCGCGGCCGATGCGCTCGGCCAGTATGCCTGCCAGCTTCACGCATTCCTCCACGGGAGTATCCATGATGGGGATGAACGGGGCCACGTCCAGCGCGCCCATGCGGGGATGTTCGCCTTTGTGATGGTTGAGATCTATGAGCTCGGTCGCTTTTTTGGCCGTCTGGAACATGCCTTCCACAGCGGTCTCCAACGGTGCGATGAAGGTAAGAACGGTCCTGTTATGGTCGGCGTCTTTCTCCACGTCCAATATAAGAACCCCGGGCACGGCGGCCGCGGCCTTCACGATGGCGTCGATCTTCGAGGCGTCTTTGCCTTCGCTGAAATTAGGAACGCATTCCACGAATTTGCTCATGATACAGCCTCCTGTTCGGGGTCGGCTTTCGGCGGCCCCGAATAAATCTATATGAATTATACTAATTTAATTTTAGTGATTTAAAGCGAAAGCGGAGGCCCAAATCCTCCGCTAACAAGCCAGCGTCATTGATGAGAAGATTTCACCCATAGGGTGAAAGTGGAAAAATGGCGGCTGGCTGCAAGTTCGGGGTCCTGTCAGCCATGGGGCCCATCGGGCCTGCCCAGCTCTTTTGGCTTCGTACGCATTTGCCAATTGACCAAGCTAACGCTCATTAGCCAAGCTTCCTGAGCCAAAAGGGCTGGGCCTGCGGCCGGCCCGGCGACTTGCCCCGCACTTTGGAAGATCGTGGCGCTTCGAAGCGTTGCGTCCAAAGTGCGGGGCGAGCGCCGGTTCCTCCTCGGCCCGATCCGACCCATGGCTGCCACCCCTACAACTATACCCCGTCGCCATCCGTCCAATTCAGTGAATAAAAGATGGAAATCAACCATGGATTACGGAGGATTTGGGGAGGGCTGCCGCAGCCCGCGACCGGAGGTAATAAATGCAAAAACCCGCTTTTGGCGGGTTTTCGCTTCCCCTTATTCGGGGAGTTCACATTTAGCGGCCCATATAGGGCGGCTAAAGACATTATAGCACACGCTTATTGACTTGTCAAGGCCCCCATGCAAATCCCAAATTTTCACCCCTTGGGTGAAAAAGTGGGGAAATGGCGGCGGGCTTGCCCCGCACTTTGGAAGATCGTGGGACTTCGAAGCGTTGCGCCCAAAGTGCGGGGCGAAGATACTATTATTAATTTCAAGGAGATGCCGGGGTTAAAAAACTCATGAACCATACTGTGCGAAAGTTTTACAAGGGGTTGCGATGGGTAGCCTTTTTGATCCAACAGGTGAGGACCGGCTTTAGAGCGGAACATAATTATGTTCCGTGCCCGGTCCGCAAGGATGGAACGCGAAAAGGCTGCCCATCGACAGGACCCCGATTTACTATCGTGCGGTTCACTAGCCCAAAGCCTATCAGCCGGTGTCAAAAGCCAAAAGGCAGACGCTACCTTTTGGCAGTTCAGTGCCTCTTACTGCGGGCTGTAGCCTATGCCGGCCTTTATGGCCGCCACGTCATAAACTCCGCCGGCCGAGATATACCGCCCCCCGCGCAGGACTTTGCTCTTTATCAGGAGCGGCGTGTCCAGGTCGATAAAATCGAACCCGCCGAGCCCCGCCGCGAACTGGGCCGCGCAGGTCGAGGCCAGCTCCGTTTCCAGCATCTCGCCCATCATAAGTTTCACTCCGGCGGCCCTGGCCAGCGCCCAGACTTCGCGCGCGCGCAGCAGGCCGAATTTTGCCAGCTTGATATTGATGGCCGTGACCTGTTTCTTCTTTATCAGCTCGACCGCGTCGGAGACCGAATAGGCGGACTCGTCGGCGCAGACCGGGACTTTAAGCTTTCTTGAAAGGTAGCCGAGCCCCTCGTGATCGTCCTTCGCCACGGGCTGCTCCACCACGCCGGGAACGATGCCGTATTTTCCGAGCTCCGCGACAAAATGCTCGGCTGTTTTCGCGTCGTATGCGCCGTTGAAATCCAGATAGATCTCGGCTTTCGGCGCCGCTTTTCTGACCGCGGCGATGCGCCTGAAATCCTCGTCCCGGTTAGAGCCGGTCTTCACCTTGAAGATATTAAACCCGCGCCCGCGCATCTGAAGAGTAAAGTCGTACGCCTGAGCCACTGTCCCGATGACCACTGTTATATCGGTCCTGATCTTGGAAGGCTTGCCGCCGTACAGCCGCCAGAACGGGACTTTCAGCGTGCGGGTCAGCGCGTCAAGTATGGCCATACCGGAAGCCGCCAGCGCGCAGCGGTTGGTTTCCAGACGACTTTCCAGCCCCGTCATCAGGCTTAAATAGTCCGCGACATCGCGGCCCTCCAGCCAGGCGGCCGTTTTTTGAAGATTGGCCAGGGTCTGCTCCCTGGTCTCGCCGGTTATATGCGGCGCGATCGCCGCCTCGCCCCAGCCCCAGACGCCCTCTTTGGTTTTTACGCCGATAAAAACGTTCTCAAGCCGCTTATGGGAGCCGCTCGAGATCGTGAAAGGCTGAAACAGTTCCGCGTCGATGCTGCGCACCTCGATCTTAGTTATAATGGTCTCTTTCATGTTTTATCTCCCGTGATAACCGCTGATCTTTCCCCGGTCCTTAATAGCCTGCCCGGCTATTCAGCACAAGCCTGTAAAAACCCTTAAGCATGACCGGACCGCTGCACTCTTTGCGTATTATGCTTAACAGTCTTTGCGTGATAATGCCGGCGGTCGCATCCGTTGTTTATTCCGGTTCAGTTGAGGTTTTCCCTTATATAATCGGCTCGGGCGGAGTCGCGCTCACCGGATTCGAGCGCGCGCCCGGCCCGCGCCTGCAGGTGCGCCGGCTGCATCAGCAGCGTGATCTGGTTCAGCGTGCTGAAATCGGCGCGGATCGGATACCCCATGGCCGCGCCCATGCGGACCAGCGAGATATTCTGCATGAATTCCTCGTAGGAAAGGGTACGCGCGTTCTTAAGCAATCCGTAGGCGCGGAAGATGCTGTCCTCCGTCTTAAGTTTGAGGCCCGGAGCCAGCAGTTTCTCGCGGGCGCCGATCTCCAGCCGGATCATATTGGTGATGGTCCGGTCCAGATTGCCGCAGAACTCGGCCTCGCTGCGCCCGAGGCACGTGGCGTTGGAGATCTGGTAAAAATCCCCCAGCACGAAGGTGCCCTCGCCGTAGATTCCCCTTGCCGTCATCCCCAGATGGGAGATGCTCTCCAGCAGCTTCGGCATAGCCCCTGCGCGGGAAAGCGCCGGCAGATGCACCAGGCACGAGACGCGCAGCCCGGTGCCGACATTGGTCGGACAAGCCGTCAAAAACCCGAATTTTTCACTGTAAGCGTAAGCCAGGGACCGCCCCAGCTCGTCGTCAAGCCTGTTAACGGTCTCGAAAGCCTTCGCGGTCGCCAGACCCGAGACGATGCTTTGAAGGCGCAGATGGTCTTCCTCGTTCACCATGAGGGAGAGGTTCTCGTCGTTGTTCACCGCCACCGCGCCGGCCCGCTCTTCCGACGCCAGTTTATGCGAGATATGGTGCCGCTCCGTAAGAAAGTTCTTTTCGAGGGGCGTCAGCGCCGCCGTCTTAAGATAGTGCCCCCGCGCGAACAGGCGCGAGGCTCTGGCGGCTTCGAGAGCCGCGTCCCTGATAGCGCGCAGCGCCGCCGCGGAGGCGCGCTGCGGGAAAGCGCGGCCCGCGAGATTGCGGGCAAGGCGCACCCGGGTGGAGAATATGATATCCGGCCAGGCTCCGTCGGCGTTGGCCCAGGCGACATGAGGCCTGAACGAATCCGTCACCCTGCTCATTTCCCCTCCAGGTTCCGGATCCGGTCGCGCAGCCCGGCGGCGGCTTCGAAATCTTCGTTCTCGACGGCTTTCTTAAGCGCCTCTTTAAGCGCTTCGGTATTATAGATAGTTTTTTGTCCCGCAAGCCCGAAAACTACGGGGACGGGACTTGTCCCGCACTTTGGCCGCCCCGGACAAAGTGCGGGACGCTTGCCGGCGTGTAGGCAATTACCGTGGATGCGTGTAAGGAGTTCGGTAAGCGGATGCTCAAAATCGGCGTAGCATTCCGGACAGCCGAGGAAGCCGCTTTCCTTGAACTCGTGGTAAGTCAGCCCGCATGACCGGCAGTGCAGGGCGCGCTTCTCATGCGGCAGGAATTCCTTAAAATAGCCGCTCATGTTGCCCATCATCCCGGAAATATTCATCGGCCCCGCCTCCAGGCCGCCGAAAGCGGTTACGCCGGCCGCGCAGGCCTCGCAGAGATGCATCTCCGTGACCTTATTGTTCACGGCGACTTTCAGGAACACGGCGGCTTCGTTCTTCTTGCAGGATTGGCACAGCATATTTAATTGGCGCGGCGGGTGGTCTCTACGAGCTTTCCGCCGGAAAGGTGGAAAACCCGGTCGGCGTAGGAGGCGGCCTCCTCGTTATGCGTGACCATAAGCACGGCCGCGCCGTTGGCATTGACTTTCTTCAGGTCTTCCAGAACTATCCTGGCGTTATGTTTGTCGAGGTTGCCGGTGGGTTCGTCGGCTATGACCAGACCTGGCTTGTTGCGCAGGGCGCGCAGTATGGCGGAGCGCTGCTTCTCGCCGCCGGAGATATCCATCGGGAATTTATGGGCTATGTCTTCGAGGCCGAAACGCTTTAAAAGCGCCAGCGACGCGGCGTCGTCCCCCTTGCCGATGATCTTGGCCGGCATATCGATATTCTCCAGCACCGTGAACTCCGGCAGGAGCGAATCGAACTGGAAAACGAAACCGACGTGCCTGCGCCGGAGCTCGGCTTTTTTAGATTCGCCAAGGACCTCCAGCTTATGTCCGAAGAACGTTATTCCCCCGCTGTAGCTGTCGTCCAGGAGGCCGATAAGGTTTAAAAAAGTGGACTTGCCGGAGCCGGACGGCCCGAGCATGGCCGTGAACTCTCCGGCCTTTATCCCGAAATTTATATTTTCCAGCACCAGGACCTGTTCATGCCCCTGGATATAGGCCTTGCTGAGGTCTTCGACTTTTACGATCATAGGAGCCTTATCCATATCTTATCGCGTCCACCGGACTTATCCTTGAAGCGCGCAGAGCCGGATAAATTGTGCTCAGCATGCACAAGAGGTAGCTGACCGCGACCGTCCCAAGCAGGTCGCTGAGCCGCAGGTCCACCGGCACCTTGGTAATGTAATAGATATCAGCCGGGAGTTCCACCACAGGATAGACGGAGATGAAAACAGAAAGGCCGACGCCGAGAAGCACTCCCAGCGTAATGCCGCTCAGGGCTATGAGATTCCCCTCCCAGAAAAATATCCTGCGCACGAAGCCCGGCCCCGCGCCCATGGAGCGCAGCACTCCTATATCTCGCAGCTTCTCCACGCTCATCATCAGCAGGTTCGAAGCGATATTGAAAGTGGCGACCAGTATTATAAGCGCCAGGACCATCGACATGACGAATTTCTCCAGCTTTAAAGCGGAGAAAAGCGTGCGGTTCATGTCAGCGTAGGTCTTGACCGAATAGCCGAAGCCAAGCTCCTTCTTCAGGAACGCGGCGTTCTCGGCCGTCCGGTCGATATCGTCAAGCCTGATCCCGGCGCCGTTCACCCCGCCGGCCAGCCCGAAGAAATCCGAGGCGGCCTGAAGCCCGCAGTAAGCCATAGTATTGTCGAATTCGAAATAGCCGGTGCGCATCAGCCCGGCCACCCTGAATTTGCGCATTTTGGGCATTATTCCCATGGCGGTGGCGGCCGACTTTGGAGAAACGAGGATCACATAATCCCCCACCCAGGCGCCCAGTCCTTTGGCAAGTTCCTCTCCCAGCAGTATCGCTGGCGGTTCTCCCGGCTTGGGCGGGGCTTTGAGGGCTTCCCAGGAACCTTCGATGAGGGCGCTTTTCAGGTTGTTGGTCCTGAATTCGCTTTCCGGATCCAGACCTTTAATGACCACGCCGGTCGATCTGTCGTCGAAAGTGAGGATGCCCTGCCCCATCACGAAAAGCGAATAGGCGGCCAGGCGCGGAGAGCGCCCGATCCGGCCCCTGAAAGCGGGCAGCTCTCCCGCCGGGACGGGGCCGTAAACGCTGACATGGGCCTGCGCGTCTATGATCTTTTTCTTTATATCGGACTGAAAGCCGTTCATGATCGAGAGCGTTACGATAAGCGCGGCCACGCCAAGAGCCACCCCGGAGATGCCGATGACGGTGGTAGCCATCGAGAAAAGGCCTTTTCTCTTGGCTTTCAGGTAGCGGTAGGCTATGAAATATTCGGCTGACATAAGGGGAAGTGGCTAGTGAAAACAACAGCGGTTAGTGGACAGTGTACCGAAAAGGAGCAGAGATAGAAGGGCGAATCTGATATATCCGGCATTCAATTTCCCAACTGACCACTGGTCACTGGCCACTGATCACTGCTGTTGTTGGTCGCCCGGCTTCAACAGCGGGAAGAGTATGACTTCTCTTATCGAAGGCTTTCCGCAGAAAAGCATGGCCAGGCGGTCTATGCCGATGCCGATCCCGCCCATGGGAGGCATGCCGTATTCCATGGCCTCGATAAAATCCTTGTCCAGAACGTCCGTCTCCGAGTTCTTTTCCTCGTCGCGCTGGCGCAGCTGTTCCAGCAGGCGGCCTTTCTGGTCTTCGGGGTCGTTAAGCTCGGTATAGGCGTTGGCCACTTCCTCGTAGCCGGCGAAGAATTCAAAGCGCTCGACTATGGACTCGTCCCCGGCCTTGCATTTGGCCAGCGGGGTGATAGCGGTCGGGTAATCCATGACGAAAGTGGGCTGCTCGAGGTCGGCCTGTATCTTCTCGTCGAAAATGCGCTCGAAGATCTTGGCCGAAGGGGTGTCTTCGCCGTGCTCGATGTTCAGCTTGGCGGCGAGCTTGCGCAGATTGGGCCGGTTGAAGGACTTGCCCAGCAGAATTTCGTGGATATCCTCTCCGAGCTTGGCTTTCCAGGCGTCGGGCAGGGATAAACGCTTGAAAGGCGGCTTAAGGTTTATCTTCATGCCGTCGTAATCTATGGTTTCGATGCCCATCTTCTCCGCGCAGCTGGCGAACACGCGCTCCACAAAAACGGCCATGCCGTTATAGTCGGAATAAGCCCTGTAAGCTTCCAGCGTGGTGAACTCCGGGTTGTGGCGGGTGTCTATGCCCTCGTTGCGGAAGATCCGGCCTATCTCGTAAACGCCGTCGTAGCCGCCGATGACCAGCTTTTTAAGCGGCAGCTCGGTGGCTATGCGCATATAGAGCTCGGTCTTGTACATATTGTGGAAAGTTATGAACGGCCGGGCCGAAGCGCCGCCCGCCTGGGAGCCGAGCACGGGCGTCTCTACTTCCAGATAGCCGTCGGCGTCCAGCACGCGGCGGAGGGTGGAGATGATCTGCGCCCTCTTGATGAAAATGTTCCGGGCCTCTTCGTTCGAGATCAGGTCCAGGTAGCGCTCGCGATAGCGGGTCTCGGGATCGGTCAGACCGTGCCATTTCTCCGGGAGCGGCCTCACCGCCTTGGAAAGGATGGTAAGTTTCTCGACGTTAATGGTCAGCTCGCCGGTATGGGTGAGGAACAGCTTCCCCTCGGCTCCGAGGAAGTCGCCCACGCTGTTGTTCTTCCTGAAAATGTCGTAAGCTTCCTCGCCTACGACGTCCTTCTTGACGTAAAACTGGATCTTGCCCGTGCCGTCCCTGAGCTGGCCGAAACTGGCCTTGCCCATGACGCGCATGAGCATCATGCGGCCCGCGCAGACGACGCGCGTTTCGGCCGGCAGTTCGCGCGCTTCCGCTATTTTATGCGTCGTCTGGAAACGGTGGGGGAACGGGTCGATACCCTTGTCCCTGAGGTTCTTTATTTTCGCGTAGTTGTTATTTACGATCTCGGTCAGTGCGTTTTGGCTCATTTTTTTAAGGCTATGGATTCCCTCACCGTCTTTATAAGGTTCTTGGGTTCGAAAGGCTTTTCTACGAAAGCGAAGATATTGGAGGAGAGCGCGAAAAGGTCCTTCATGTGTCCTTTCGCGGTAAGGATGATAATGGGTATGCCCCGGAGGCCGTCTATGTCCTGAAGCTTGGACTGGAACGTATAGCCGTCCATCTCCGGCATCATGATGTCGAGGATGATGACGTCCGGGACGGATTGATCTTCGGGGGTCGAGGTGAGCATGGTATAAGCTTCGAGGCCGTTATAAGCCTCCGTCACCGTGAACTGCTCGCGCTCCAACAGAACTTTTATCAGGTATACGACATCCCTCTCGTCGTCAATCACCATTACTTTAGGCATAACTCTCCCGTTAACAGGATCGCCGCGCGCGGCGTTTAAAATTTCAAAACTAATATACCGGCGTGAACGAAGATATAAAAGATTTTACAAGATTCGTCGGACGCAAAACAAGGCTTGTGTGCTTTTGATATCTTTACGATTTTCAATTCGTTATTAAAAAAAGTAAAATAACGGAAGCGCGGCGGCGATATAATTTGGCGGCACCCCTTATACGAATGAGCTGTCAAGCTGTCTTGCTGTCGCACTGTCTTGCTGTCTTAAAGGAGCCACGATGCCCATAGAAAGGACCCTGATACTCATAAAACCCGACGGCATGAAACGCAGGCTTGCCGGCCTGGCCATTGACCGCCTCGATAATGCCGGTTTCGATATGATGGGCGCGAAAATCGTCTCGGTGACCGACGAGCTTGCCCGCAAGCACTACGCGCTGCTCGAAGGCCAGGGAGTTTTCGCGGACAAAGCGAAATTCGAACAGCTTATAAGTTTCATAAAAGGCGATTTCCACGGCGTGTATAAACACCGGGTCCTGGCCATGGTCTATCAGGGCGAGAACGCCGTAAAAGGCGTGCGCGCCGCGGTAGGGGCGACCAACCCCGAGAACGCCGCGCCCGGGACTATCCGGGGGGCCTTCGGCCGCATTTGCAGCAAGCAGGGCTACTATGAGAACGTCGTACACGCTTCGGGAAATCCCGAAGAAGCGGAGCGCGAGATCGCGATCTGGTTCAAGCCCGGCGAAATAGTTGAGTAGCCCAAAAAGAATTTAGCCACAAAAAGGCACAAAAATCACAAAATGATTATCATTGAATTTATGGATTCCTGCCAACAACACGCCCTCTGAACAACCCGCGGGTAAACAGGAATGACGGAAATTGAAAAAGCTGTCATCCCCGCAAGTTTTAGGCGGGGATCCATTAAATGAGTTTTATGAAATTTATACCATTTTTTTTAATTTCTATCTGCCTCCTCGCGGGGACGCTCGGCGCGCGGGCCGCGGGCGAGCCGCGCATGGAAGAACGGATCACGCTCACCACTGACGACGGGTGGAAGCTGAACGCCCATTATCTTAAGGCCGCCGAGACGGCCCCCACGGTCGTACTGATCCACAGCCAGAAGAACGACCTCACCGAATGGAAGCTCTGGTTCCCCTATCTCAAGCGCTACGGCTACGGCTATATCGCCATGGACCTCCGGGGGCACGGCAACAGTTTCCTCATGCCCAACGGCTCTACGACGACCTATAAAGCTTTCGCCGTCAGCGGCCCGAACAACGAATTCAACAAGATGATCCGCGACGTGGAGGCGGCCCTGGCGTATCTGTCCACCAACAGCGTGACGGGCGACAAGATAATCCTGGCCGGCTCCGCGCTGGGCGCCAATCTCGCCATCAAAGCGGCCGCTATACACCCGGAGATCTCCATGACCGCGGCTTTCTCCCCCGCGCTGAACGTGAACGACGTTCTTTCGGTCAACCCGCTTTACGCTTACGGCAGACGCCCGCTGCTGCTGGTGACCGGCGCCGACCGCGCCAGACAGTACAAAGAGATCCAGCTTTTGAACGATATCGCCAAGCTCAAATGCGGCAAAGAAAACGTCACCATCATGGTGGAAGCCTCGGGTACCGGGGCCGGAGAGCTGGTGACCAAGTATAATATACGCCGGGTCTTCGACTGGTTCAAGAACCCCAGGCTGCCCCGGCTGGTGGAAGTTTCCACCCAAACCGCGCAAACCGGCGCTTCCGGGCCGGACCAGCAGGGCGAGCCCGGACCGCCCGAAGAAGCGCAGCCGGAGGACTCCCCCGCAAATGAATAAGAAATTTAAAAAGTATTCGCAGCTTCCGACCGAGGCCTGCAACCCCCGCACCCGCGATCTTGACCGGATCTCTTTAAGGCGCGTCCTGCAGAAGCTGAATTACGAAGACAGTCTTGTGCATCGTGCCGCGGGTAAAGCCATCCCCGCCATAGAAAAAGCGGCGAGACTGGTCTCGAAAGTATACCTCGCAGGCGGCAGCGTGTTCTTTATCGGCGCGGGGACCAGCGGGCGGCTGGGAGTCCTCGAAGCCGCGGAACTTCCCCCGACGTACGGCGTCGAGCCTGAACGATTCCAGGCCCTCATGGCCGGCGGGCAGCTGGCGGTCTTTCATTCAAAAGAAGGCGCGGAAGACATTTTTGAGAACGGCTATAAAGAGATAAAGGAGCTGGTAAAAAAGGGCGACGCTGTCATAGGCATCGCCGCCAGCGGCGTCACGCCTTACGTGAAAGGAGGCCTCTCCGCCGGCAAAAAAAGCGGGGCCGGCACCGTGCTTATCACGTGCAATCCCAAAGAGCGGACGCCGGAAGCGCGCGTCACAGTGGCGCTGGACGTGGGCCCCGAGCCCATCTCGGGTTCGACCCGCATGAAATCGGGCACGGCCACAAAGCTCGCGCTGAACATGCTGACCACTTCCGCCATGGTGATCAGCGGCAAGGTCTACCGCAACTGGATGGTGGACGTTAAGACTACCTCCCAGAAGCTGGTGCTGCGCGCCGAACGCATCACGGCGACGGTCGGAGAAGTGACGCAAAAAGAGGCCCGCAGGCTTCTGGATATCACCGGCAACGACGTAAAAACGGCCATTGTCATGGCGCGTCGCGGGATAGACGTGAAGGAAGCCCGCAGCCTGATCAAAAAGCACAGAGGTTTTCTTAAGACGCTCCTCGGATGACGCGGCCGACCTGTAATGAACCTTACTAAACGCTTTCGTTATTCCCCCCATTTCAAAAAACTCACGTTCTTTTACACCAGGCACGTTATCTAAAATCAGACATTAAACACGAAATTCACAAAGCTGATCAACAGAAAGTTCACGACGTGACTGCAGAAAAACTTTGTGTTCTTTCCTTATCGGAACTTTGTGTTCTTTGTGGTTATTCCGTAAATTCGGAATACACCTAAATTTCACACGAAGCCGCGAAAGCACAAAAGAACAGAAAACTGCAATTATTGACCTACGCATAAATAATAGAATTGTTGGAGGCTTGGATTTGAGATGAATGCGAGGCGCGACGAACGAGCATACCGGTTGGTCTGTGAGCGAGGAGCAACGAAGCAGTCGCTCAAAGGCAAGCCTCCCTTTCCCTTCGGGAAAGGGCCGGGCGCTTTTGGGCTGCAACTTCGTCACAAATCGCTTACATAGCCCAGCTATGCCGCGCTCTTTGTTCCTTGTTTCGCTCCAAAATCTCCCGGCCAGCATTTCTATTACTTATGCGTAGGTCAATAACATGGATGGACAGGATATTCAGGATAAATTATAGATCCGAATCCTGTTCATCCTGTATATCCATGTTATCCCCCTCTGGTCCGTGCTTTTGACCTCATATTGTCTAAAACCGGAAATTAAATACGAAGTTCACAAAGCTGGTCAACAGAAAGTTCACGAAGTTACCGCAGAACAACTTTGTGTTCTTTCCGTTCGGATCTTTGTCCGTCTGGATCATCGCTTTCTTTTTGCCGACTGGAGCGATATTGTACAATATAGATAATGAGACCGCTCCTCGCTTTGGCCGTCGTATTATCCCTGTTCCCGCCCCCGGCCCGCGCCCAGGAAGCCGCGCCCATCACCTTTGAAGACGCCTCGAAGCTGCTGCTCCTGAACAATCCCAAAAGCGCCGCGGCCGCAAGCGCCGTCGATTCGGCCAGAGGCCGCCTCGCTTTTTACCGCGCGGGAATGCTCCCCCAATTCTCCGCCGTCGCATACTATACACGCAGCGGCGGCGGCCTGGCCCTGACCGACGAATCATATTCCTACGGTTTTTCGGCCTCCCAGCCTTTGTTCTCGCCCGCCCTGCCGGCGGCCGCCCGCTCCGCGGAGGCCTCTTACCGCAAAGCACAGGCCGACTTCGCGCTAGTCAGATCTTCTCTGCTTTATGACCTTAAGATCGCTTTCGCCGATCTCGCGAACGCCCGCGAGACGCTGAAGCTTTCAAGTGAAACGCTCAAACGCCGCGCCGAGAACGTGGAGATCATCCGCATAAAATACGAAGCGGGCCGAGAGAACAAGGCCGCGCTCCTTGAGACCCAGTCGGTTTATAAAACCTCTTTGTGGCAGGATGAAAATTATAAAAAGGACCTGCGCCTTATCGAACGCAGGCTTAACCGCCTGCTGGCCCGCCCGCCGATGACTGCCGTTCTGACGGCGGAACTGCCGGACACACCCGCCCCGCCGGAAGACTTCGGCTCTTTTGCGGTCAGACTGGAGCGCCACCCGGCCCTGAGTTCGGCCTGGGCGGCGCTCGGTGTCAGCCAGGCCGCCGTAGACCGGTCCAAAAGCGGATTTCTCCCGGAAGCCGACGCGAACGGTAAATACACCTGGGACGGCTCCGACTGGCACGACAGGAATAAGAACTGGTCGGCCGGCATCAGCCTGTCGCTCCCGCTGTTCACCGGCGGCAAGCTTACCGCGGACCTGGAGTCCGCCCGCGCGGAGAAAATACGCTCCGAAGCTTCCCTTAAAGACGCACGGGATGAAGTGTATATTACAGCGGAGGACGCTTTCCTCTCCTGGCGGCAGGCCTGGTCGTTCATGGACGTGATAAAGGCCTCGCTGGAATCGGCCTCGGCCCGGGCCTGGCTGCTGCGCAAACAATACCTCGCCGGCGCAGCGTCCTATTTCGAGTGGCGCAATGTCGAGGACCAGCTCATCACCGTGGAGAACCAGCTTTTGTCGGCCAAACGCGACCTGGCGGTCTCGCACGCCGCTTTCGTCAAGGCACTTGGAGAATGATAATGAAAAAAAGTTTTTTTAGGACTAAGAAATTCATGTTCGGCGCCATATTACTGCTGCTGATCGCCTGCGGCTGGACCGCGTACAAACTGAATCAGACCAAGAAAGAGCTCAAAAAACTGGAAGACCTGTCCCCCGTAAAAGCCGCCAGAGGCTCTTTTATCATAAAGGTCCAGGCCATTGGCGTGGTCGAACCGGAGAACCGCGTCCTAGTCACGCCTTCGGTCGACGGCCGGGCCGAGGAGGTGCTGTTCCGCGAAGGCGACCTTATGCGCCAGGGGCAGGTCCTGGCCTGGATTAGCTCGAGCGAACGCACGGCTCTTTTAGATTCCCTGAAGATGAAGGAGTCCACCCCGGAGGAAAAAAAGATGGTGGAAGAGGCTTATAATCTCACGCCGGTGGTCTCGCCCATAAACGGCATGGTGATCAAACGCGCCGTGGAGCCCGGACAGTCGGTCGGCTCGGCCAGGGAAATAGCGGTGATCTCGGACCGCCTCATCATCAAAACCTACGTAGATGAGACCGATATCGGCAGCGTGAAGGAGGGCCAGAAGGCCGAATTCTACCTCGACGCTTTCCCCAAGGATAAATACGACGGGAGCGTGCTGGCCATAGCGCGCGAATCCACGATCAAGGAAAGCGTGACGGTCTACGAGGTGAAGATCCTGCCCGCAAAGAACATCCCGGTCCTGCGCTCGGGCATGACGGCCGACGTGCGCGTCGTGACCGACGTCAAATCGAACGCCCTCTACCTGCCCAAGAAAGCCATAACATATAAGGACGGCGACGCTTTTGTGACCATGAAAGACGAGAACGGGAAAATAGTGAGCGACAAGAAAGTGGAGACCGGGGCGACCAACGAGCATACCATAGAGATCCTGACCGGATTGAAGGATAACGACACGGTCTATTACTCCACCGGAATTGCAAAAGAGAGCGCCAAATTCTTCAATTGAACGGCGTCACTCCGTTCGGGAAGCGCGCGAAGAAGAAAGGATGATATGGAAGCGCTGATAGATATCCGCAAGATCTCGAAAACCTACACGACAGGCTCGTTCAAGGTCGAGGCGCTGAAAAAAGTTTCCCTCCGGATCAATGCCGGCGAGATGGTCTCGCTGGTCGGGCCGTCGGGGTCCGGCAAATCCACTTTATTGCATATCATGGGCTTCCTGGACCGACCGGACGAAGGCGAATATTATTTCGCCGGCCATCCGACGGCGAGCCTGGGCGAAGGCCAGCTGGCCGCCATACGCAGCCGCATGGTGGGCTTCATCTTCCAGTCCTTTCACCTTTTAAAACGGACCACGGCAAAAGACAATGTCATGCTGCCTATGGTCTACAGCGGCCTCGGGACGGATTCCCATAAAGCCCTGGAGCGCCTGCGCCTCGTGGGGCTCGCCGACCGTGTGACGCACAAGTCCAACGAACTTTCCGGCGGCCAGTGCCAGCGCGTGGCCATAGCCCGCGCTCTTGTGAACGACCCGCTGATAGTCCTGGCCGACGAGCCCACCGGGAATCTTGACGCCCGCTCCAGAGAAGAGGTCATGGGCGTGATAAAGGACCTGAACGCCCGCGGGCTTACCGTGGTGATAGTCACGCACGACGAAGAGGTCTCCGCGCAGACACGCCGCGTGGTGCGCATGAAGGACGGCGAAATATGCTCCGATGAGCTCCGCCCCCCTCTTCCCGGCGCGGCGGCGGGGCCCGAAGTCACGCCGGGAGCCGGTGCGCATGAACTATCCGGCCGGATGGGCGGCGCGGCGCGGCTGCCCAAAGCGAGACTGGGCTTCACTCCCTCGGAAATAGGCGAACAGTTCAAAGTCGCGTTCAAAGCCATCTGGAACCACAAGATGCGCAGCGCGCTCACCGTGCTCGGCATCTTTATAGGCGTCGGCGCGATCATTTCGCTGATGACCATAAGCGAAGGCTTCATGAAAAGCCTGCTCAGCGGCGCCACCGAGGACGATGCCAAGAAAGTCTGGGTCATGCCGCGCCATGAGCACCTCAAGGCAAGCCGCCGCCTTACCTATGCCGACGTAGAGGCCATAAAGTCAGGAGCGCCGCTGGCGGAAAAGGTAACGCCCATAGTTACCGGCAGCGCCCAGGCCTCCTCCGGCGGCAGGCACGTCGACGCCGACATACAGAGCCGCGAGGGGTATACGCTCGAAGCGCAGAAGTCAAAAAAAGATATCTTTGAGAACAGGAAGCTGCAGGGGCGATTCTTCACGCCGGGAGAAAATCTCAGCCGGGCGCGAGTGGCGGTCATCAATCAGACCCTGGCCAAATCGCTCTTCGGTTCCGAATCGGCGGTCAACAGCGAAATGCGCCTCAAGGACATCACGTTCACTATCGTGGGCGTAGCGGAGGACCACCAGGCCGAACAGATCTTCGGCGGCAGGCCGACGGTCTACATCCCGCTCAATACCGCCTCAAAACGCGTCTTCGGCTCCACCCGCCTGGATTACGTGGAAGTGACCGCCCCGACCCCGGCCGACGCCCCCGAAGCCCGGCGGCAGATAATCCTGGCCCTGCGCAAAGAGCACGGGCTGCGGGAAGACAAGGACGACGACTTCGAAGTTAAAACTTTCGAGGCCCAGATCGAGTTGTTCAAAACGAAAATGGGCCAGCTCTCGCTGGTGGTCTACGGCATAGCCGGGATCTCGCTTTTGGTCGGCGGCATCGGCATTATGAACATCATGCTGGTCAGCGTCACCGAGCGCACGCGCGAGATAGGCCTGCGCAAGGCGCTGGGCGCGAAGAACTCGGACATACTGAGCCAATTTTTGATAGAGGCCGTGGTGCTCTGCCTGATCGGGGGCGCCATGGGCATCGGGCTGGGCGTGGGCCTGGGCTGGGTGATGTATTTTTTCATCAAGGTCCCGCCGACCCTGGGCGCCGGCACGATCACCTTCGCTTTCACTTTCTCAAGCCTTATCGGCATAAGCTTCGGCTTCTGGCCAGCGCTGCGCGCCGCTATGCTGGACCCCATAGAAGCGCTGCGATATGAATAGTTTTTTGCCGCGGGCGAATAGGAAATGCTAAATTATTAGGCATGAAACTGATACTGGCCGCGCTGCTGGCGCTCCTGCCGTTTTGCGCCCGCGCCGAAGAGGCTCCGGAAAAGAAAACCACGGTGGAAGTGGAACTGGACCCGTACTACACCAGCATCGGCGTATATCGCAGCCTCACCGGGAAGCCCATCCCGCATATGGGCGCCACTCCCGAAATAGAGATCTACAGGGAGTTGGTAAAAAATTTCTACAAGCCGCGCACGCTCGTGCTGGAAGCCAGTATAAACCCTCTCCCCTACTCCGGAGCGCTCATCCGCGAGCACCAGCCCGGCTTCTATAAAAAAATGCAGCTGACCAGCAACATGAACGTCGTCGAAGCCGCCACCACCGGCTTCGAGGAACCGTGGGCGCTGTCTCTGTTCTTCGGCAACGTCATCACTTTCGACTCGATAAACAAATCGTTCGAGGGCAAGCGCACCGGCTATTCGGGCATACTTGTGAGCGCGGGGAATTTCCACATCAAGAACAACTTGCTTATACGCGACAATTGGTTCGAAATGGAAGGGAAGCTGAAGGGGGAGCAGTATCTCGCGGACCGCACTTTGCGCTGGAGCTTCCGCGGCGGCCTGAAGGCCCACGAGAACAAATATATAGCCGACTCCTTCTATCTGGGCTTCAGGCGCAGCCGGACGGACTTCGGCAATTCAAAGAATTTCTGGCTCAACAACAGCGGTTTCGAGTACGTCGCGGACTTTTCGCAGAAGAAGATGGAGCCGCTGAGGCATTTTTTCCTGGTTGAGAAGAAGTTCCCCGTTGGTAAGCGGAGCGTGTTCAACCTGGGGACCGGCTTCGTATGGACGTCGAACAAAAAATACAGCGGCGCCCTGGCGGACAAGGACACCGGGCACAACAACTTCCAGTTCATCCTCAGGCCCAATCTGGAATTCTAATCAGAAAGAAACGCCGGATTATCCATTTTGGGCTTTAGAGCCGCGAGAAGCACAGTCGGGGTCCTGCCGACGGGTAGCCTTTTCGCGTTCCGGTCCCCCGGCAAGACCCGCAAACTTGCAGGACTGCCGTTACCTGATTCTCTTAGTTATCGGCGGCTACTGTGCTTCTGTTTATTTGCGCGGGGAGGGTTGTTCGCAGAAACGGGAGACGAGGGAGAGGAGGGCTTCTACGCGTGAAGGCTTGGTCAGGACGTCGACGGCTCCAAGGTCCCGGCCTTGTCCTTCCATCTTGTCCAGGCCGGTGATGATAGCTACGGGAATCTCGGAGATGGCGGGATCCTCTTTCTGGGCTTTCCGAAATTCCCAGCCGGTCATTTCAGGCATCATCAGATCAAGCAGTATCAGCCGGGGATGCCGGGCGGAACTTCTCAGGTAGGACAAAGCTTCCTTGCCGTTGCAGACCGCGGCCGTCACATACCCCTTATCCGCCAGGACCGAGCAAATCAGGTCGCGGGTGTTCCTGTCGTCGTCAACGACAAGAACGCTGGGCGAAGCCGCGCCGCTCACGGCCGCACCCTCACCGGCGGAGGCATCATGATGCCGAACCTTGATATAGTAAACATATTCAGCTCGTCCTTTCTAGGAGCCTGTCCGGCATAAGGTTTTTAACGCGAAATTGTCGATTTTGAAGCCGAGCCGAAGTGCCGCGAAACGAGCAGGCTCCAATGAACCTGTAAGTTGAGCGGCACAAAGGCGCAGGCAAAAAGCGGCAATTGCAGCCAAAATTCCTTATGTCGGACAGGCTCCTAGACATCATAACAAAAAAACGCGCCTAAGGACTGTGCCGGGCTATCTCTTTTTTCCCAACATGGCGCGCACTTTTTTGTTGGCCGCGTCCACCTTGCCGCGCTCTTGCGCGGTCAGCGGCGTAACCTCGCCCGCGGCCAGCAGCTGCCGGATCCTGCCGAACAGGTCTTTTTTGTAACTTTCGGTCGCTATCCAGCGGGATGAATTCTTTTTTAGCGCTTGCTCCGTAAATTCCCCCTCCTGTATCCTGCCGGCCCACATGCGCGCGTTCAGCTCTATGACCGGGCTAAGGATATCGGACGCCTGCTGATACATGGAGGTTTCATCCGCTTCAGCGGCAATATCCCGCCTTGCGTCAGCGGCAGGTTCTCCTGGAGGTTTATTCTTTGCGCTTTTCTCCAGAATGGCCCTGGCGCGCCGCGCGGCCGCTTCAAGTTTTTCGCTTTCCTCCGTTGTTAGCGACTCAACTGCCCCGGCTGCCAGCAGCTTCCGTATCCTGATAAGGAGGTCTCTTTTGTAATTTTCGGCGGCTATCCAGTTCAGGGAATACCCTTCCAGCTTCTCGAAGGTGAATTCTTTCTTCTGTATCCGGCCGGCCCACATCCGCGCGTCCAGTTCTATGACCGGGTATTCCTCCGCGGACATTTTGTCGGAGACGGACGGAGTTTGCCCACCCTCTCCGGACGCGGAGGGAGCCGGAGCGCTGACCTGTCCGGCGGCCGCCAGCCCGCCTGGTGCGGGGGCCGCCGCATTCCCGGCGCCGAACGACGCCAGAAAACTTTCGACTTGCGCCTTGATGTCGTCTTTATAAGGCTCGAAAGCCTCGCTTATCACGTATACGGCCTTTCCGTCGGCGACCGTCCAGTAGACGTTTATATAGAACATCGTTTTAGAGCCGGTAAAATTCAGCTCCATGTCGTTTTTCAGCCGGCCCCACTTAAATCCGGAGAACTCGACATACTCGATGTCCGCGGGCCTGGACTCCATCCAGCGGCTCAGCCACTTCATATAGAACGGCATTTTTTCTATGCCGGCGGCCAGCTTAGCCTTCTTTATGACGGCATCATCTTCGATAGAACTGAATTTACCGCCGAATCTCGGCGTATTTTCGACCAGGGCGATCAATCCCTTATAGACCGTATCTTTCCCCTCGCCTTGCGCGATATAGCCCATGAATTTAGTGCCGTAAAGCGCGGTGTATTTTAGAGATATGGTCGAGCCGTCTCCGGCCGGACGGGAAACCTTCAGGGAGAACGACTCGGGCGGATCTTTGTATACGATCCACTGGTCAGGGACGCTTGAGAATTGTATCCCCGCCGCCGAGAACGATCCTATCGGCTCCGGCCTCGCGTCTCTTACAAAAGCCGTTATGGCGCTTGTTAATGCCATCCCCTGAAAGACCGCGACATAAAGCACTATCGCTATAATAGCCGCCCAAAAAGGCATTTTTAATTTTTCGTACGGTAGACCAGGCCAGAAATGCTCGGCCTTTCTTTTGTATAGATAATAATCGTAATTCGCCGCCGCGCCGATATACGCGATCATCGCTATCCAGAGGAACGAACTTAGGGAATACAGGTCCAGAGAGAGCAGCGTTTTATTCAGCACCCACCAACCCATCCCGTATAAAAACACCTTCGGCCACATGCCTTTGACCGCATACCAGATCAGTTCGAATATAGCCGCGGGCCAGTTCCAGCTGAACGGAGAATGCCCCGCGTCGAATCCGGCGAACGCGGCCTGAAAATATTCTTTAAGCTCCCCTCCCGGTTCCGCTACGCCCGCCCCGGCGGATACGGTTCCCGAAGTTGTCAGCGCCTCTCCGCAGTTAGAGCAATACGCCTGGTTATCTTCGTAAATGTTTGCGCACTTCGGACATTGTTTCATATAAGCTCCATTACATGTTTACGCACAGTTGACGCGAAGCCGCTGATGTTCGCATTACGGTTCTACCGCCGGCGGCCGTCCGTCGGGGTTTAGTATTTCTCAACCAGGTCGAGCAGGACGGACTCTTGCAGGCGGTCTATCTCCGCGGCCGGCGCGGTGTAGTTGTTGAGGATAGAAGCAAAGGTTAAAAGCCTGCCTTTTTTAGTGGTCAGGTAGCCCGCGTAACCCCTGACCCCGGCCAGCGAGCCGGATTTTATTTTAAGGAACTTCTCCAGCTGCGTGTGCACGCCCATCTTTTTGATGTGTCCGGTCGCGTCGGGGTCCGCCGGAGAGACCAGCGAAGCCAGGTAATCTCCGAAGAATTTCTTCTTTGAGAGCTTGCCCAGAAAAACCGTGAAATCGTCCACGTTCACCAGGTTCAGCCGCGACAGGCCTGAAGCGTCAAAGAGCTTCAGCTCAGCCACATCAACGCCGTTGGCGGCCATATATTCCCTTAGAACGCTTATCCCGTTCTCGGCCGTCCCCGGCTTCCCTTTCGCTACCGCCAGGTGTCTGAGCAGCATCTCGGCATACAGGTTAAAACTGCGTTTATTGGTGATGAACACTATATCTTTCAGCGGTGCGCCGGCGGTTTCCGTCACATATCTGGCCGCGCCGTAATCCATCCTGGATTTAAGTTTTGACGCCTTGCCGGTTATTTTCAGACCGCGGGCATTAAGATAATCGGTGAACTCCTGGGCGGTGAACAGCGCCGGCTCCGGTATGGCGCCCTTTATGGCGAACTCGGCCGGCCCCAGAGGGACCGTGCCGCGAAGCGTAGCCGCATATTGTTCGGGGAAATCATAAATATAGCCGTTGTCGCCCGACCCCGCCGGCCCGGTCAGCATAAAGTTGTTGAAACGCAGGCCGGAGACGTTCGGTTCGGTGCGCAGGACTTCAGCAGAGTCTCCGATCTTGGCGCCGGGTTTTAGATAGAGCTTGTAGAGATTGTCGTTGATGGCAATAGCCGTCGGCTGGGCGGAGTAGTAGTTGCCTATATCCTCCCAGGACCAGGAGCCCGGCAAGGACTGGCCCTCAAAAAGTGAATCGTCGGCGATAACGGAGCCGTTTATTTCGGTCACGCCGGCGGCCTTAAGAGCCTGGAACCACTTTTCAAATTCAGCCTCGGCGGAAGGAGCGCCTTTTACCAGGCCGGAGCCGAAAGACGGATCTCCGCCGCCTCTGATGTAGAGCCCTCCGCTCAGGACGCCTTTTGTGATAGCTCCGTCCAGATAGATGCGCGTTTTTAATTTTGTCTCCGGGCCAAGTATATCCAGCGCGGCTCCGGTAACGAACAGCTTTAAGATACTGGCGGGGATAAGGTTCCTGGCGTTATCGCAGGCGATCAGTTCCTCCCCCGTCCCGGCGTCTCGCACGCTCAGGCCCCAAAGCGCGTTCTTAAACCCCGGGCCTGAGGCTTTCTCCCGGAATTTGCACTGCGCCCCGGCCTCTACTTGTGCGCAAAAAAACGATAGGGCAATTAGCAGGAAATATATTTTCTTTTTCATAAATAGAGTTTTTAAACGCAAAATAGCGATCTCGGCCGCGATCAATTAACCATTCAAGGAATACAGGATCACATTTTCAAACAAATTAAACACAAAGTTCACCAAGTTAAGAACGGAAAGCTCACAAAGTTATATTGCAACTTTAAATCCTGCGGCTCCTGTTCATCCATGTTTATTTTTCCGGACCCTATATTTCCGGATGCCTTGGTGTCCTTTCTGTTATATACTTTGTGACCTTCGTGTTTCATTTGTTTGGCACCTTAAATTCGGAAGATTCTCTCAATGCTTCTTCGACCTTGGGTGCGTCTTGTCGTACACTTCCTTCAGCCGCTCCAGCGAGACATGGGTGTAGATCTCGGTGGTCTGCAGATTTTTGTGGCCCAGCATCTCCTGCACGGATTTAAGGTCGCAGCCGTTGTCCAAAAGATGGGTCGCGAAGGAATGTCTTAAAGAATGCGGGTTCACCGGCCTCGCGAACCTGGCTCGGCGGGCCATTCTTTTTATGATCAGGGCAAGTCCGTGGTCCGAGAGCCGGGTGTCATTGTGGTTCAGGAAGAGCGGCATGGCGGGAGCTTGCGGACGCGGGCGCGTATTTAAATAAACTCTGATAGCCCGCAAAGCTTTGTCGCCCACAGGCACCAGACGCTCTTTTGAGCCTTTACCCATCACCCTGACGAAACCGCCGTAAAAATCCACATCGCCGATGTTCAGTCCGGCCGCCTCGGAGCGGCGCAGCCCGCTGGAATACAGCAGCTCGAAGATCGCGTAATCGCGCTCCGCCGAACCGTAAGCGGCGTCTTCAAGCTTTACCGTCTCCGGTTCGTTGAGATCGGCCATCTTGCCGACTTCGCCCTCGCTGAGAAACTTCGGCAGATGTTTTTCTTTTTTAGGCACGGTTATCAGATCGAACGGATCGCCTTCCATGGAACCTTCGGCTATCAGATAGGCTATAAAGGAATGCACGGCGGAGATCTTGCGTAAAAGAGTGCTGCGCGAGACCTTCCTCTCGCTTATGTAGGCGATATATCCCCGCATAAGCATGCGGTCCCAAAGCTTAGGCGCGTCTGCGTTGTGGGAAGACGCGTACGACGCGAATTCCCCGATGTCGTATTTATACGCTTTGACGGTGTGTTTCGAAAAGTTCCGCTGAGACCTTATATGCAGCAGGAACTTCTCTATCAGCAGGTCCATAAATACAATTTTAGCACAATTAAAGCAGCTGCTCAGGTGACTAGTGTAGCGTCTCGCAAATGGCTTTACTTTTGACTGGCCGAGTTTTGGAGCGAAACAAGGAGCGAAGAGCGCGGCATAGCAGGGCTATGTAAGCGATTCGCGACGCAGTTGCAGCCCAAAAGCGTAGGGGAAACCACTGTGTGGTTTCCACCTGTGGCTAATTCCCCTGGAAGGGGTGCCGCCAGCCCCCGGGGGAGGCTCATCTTTGGCCGGCTGTTTCGTTGCTCTTCCTCAACATACAGGTAGTATGTCTTCGTCATCGCGCCTCACATCCGGCTCAAATCTGAGCCTTCAAAAGTAAAGCCATTTGCGAGACACTACACTAGGAGCCGGTCAGGCTGCGGACTATCGGGCGACACCGCTGCCTAACAGCCTAACTGCCTGTACCCGCTCTTCCCGGATAGGCCCTTAGGCCTATAGACACCAGGGACCGTAGGCACTGGCAATAATTCAAATGTTCGATATACTATACTGACGGGATTAATGACTTTTATCTTTTAACGGGCGCCTGGAGACAACAATGGTGATACGAAAGACGTGGCTCGCGGCTGCACTTTTATCCTTTTATTTCGCGCCTGTTTCCGCGCTGACACAAACCTCCCCCGCTTCCGAAGAATTAAAAGCGGAAACTAAAAATATTGCCGTCGCCCTCCCCGAACCGGCGGCGAAAGCGATCGCCTCCGACAGATCCGCGGCCGAGCATACCAGGGCCCGCGCCGACTGGTTCAAGGCCGTCCAGCTTTATCACGATAACGTTTTCCAGCCCCGGCCGCAGCTCCGCGTGGACGTGGCGGGCAGCCCCGTAGTCATGCTGCAGGGCTTCCACTGGTACGCCGACAACTACTGGAACCACGCGCCGCAGGGCTGGTGGGGCGTGCTGGCGCAGAGCGCCGGCGAAGTAGGCCGCTCCGGCTTCGATCTGGTCTGGTTCCCGCCGGCTTCCAACGGCAGTTATTATCCCAACGAATGGTACGATCTTGATTCGCAATGGGGCGCCAAAGATGTGCTTGTCCAGGCGGTGAACGCCATGCACGGGGCTGGCGTGAAGGTCGTGGCGGATATAGTGCTCAACCACCGCAACGGGACGACCAACTGGCTGGATTTCAAGAACCCCGATTGGCCCAGCACCGTCATAGTGAAGGACGACGAGGTCTGGGGACAGCCCGCCTATGCCGGCATGCCCCGCAGCCCTAATTACGACGAAGGACAGGGCGAGGTCGGCTGCCGCGACCTGGATCACAGGGACGCGCAGGTCCAGCAGGACACCAAGATCTTCATGCGCTGGATGAAGAACACCATCGGCTTCGACGGCTGGCGCTACGACATGGTGAAGGGTTTCGCGCCTTACCACATACAGGATTATAACGACGCTTCAAGCCCCGTCTTCTCCGTGGGAGAATACTATGACGGCAACCGCCAGCTCATCGCCGACTGGATAGACGGCACCGATAGTTCCTCCGGCAAGGTGAACGCCTCCAGCGCTTTCGACTACGCGACCCGTTTTTCCCTGATCGCGGCCATCGAGGGCGACAGGTATGAACTGCTTAACGACAGCGGCAGACCGTCCGGCCTGATAGGCTGGTGGCCTTCAAAAGCCGTGACCTTCGTGGAGAACCACGACACCTCCCCCCGCGACCCGAACTTTATCAAGAACGCCTCGAAGGATTATCGCGATCAGCGCATCATGGGCTACGCCTACATTCTTACCCACCCCGGCATACCCTGCGTGTTCTGGCCGCACATGTTCGACTGGGGCGCGGACTACAAAAAGCAGATCCAGACCCTGGTGGCGATCAGAAAGAGCGCCGGCATAACGTCGACGAGCGCGGTGCAGATAGTTTCCGCCACCAACGGCCTTTACGCGGCCGTGGTGACCGGCAAGAACGAGCGGCTGGCCATGAAGCTCGGCACCAACATGTCCTGGCAGCCTGGACCCGGCTGGGAGCTGGCCACCAGCGGCGAGAAATACGCCATTTGGACCCAAAGCCTTAAATAATTTCATTAATTCGCATACAGCTCTGCCGGACTTCGATGGTCCGGCAGTTTCATGTCCGCATCGTGTGGGCCGTATATTTTATAGAATAAGAGAGAACTTCCCAATATTACCGATATCACGCAAAGGCCGCAAAGTAAAAAGACGCAGTACGCAGAGATTTAATCTTAAAAATTAAATTTTGAATAAAATAACTTTTGCTTTATCTTTGCGTAAGATCTTTGCGCTCTTTGCGTGAAAAGCTGTTGTCGTATAATTAGAAGTTAAAATATCCTTAGAGTTTATCCGAACGCACATGACCGACGGAGCTGAAAAAACACCGGAGCAGGGCGGAAAAGACCTTTTCCATGCCATCATTGCCTCGGTCTGTTTTTCCGCGCTGTCCGCTTTTCTTCAGTTCAACCTGATACCCTATGGCGTAGATACGCTTTCGCTAAGCCCGGCTTTGGCCGCCTCTCTGGCTTTTCTGTCCGCCATCGGGATCGGCATAGGCAAGTTCTTATCGGACAGGTTATCGGGCCGGGATATTGAGTTCGGAACGGTCCCGATCGGCGCTTTCCTTCTGGCCGCCGCCCTTATCTCTTTAAATTTCCTCCCGCATGAACTCTTCTCGGCCCTCCCGGCGATTCTGCTGGCCGGAGCCGGCGGCGGGCTTTTCATGGCGCCCATAGATATCTATATACAGCGCTGCTGCCGCGGCAGGAAGGACCGGCCCCGCGGCGGCGAACCGACGGCACTAGCGACGCGCGCCGGCTTGGCGGGCGTACTACTCGGAGGCGGGCTGGTCCTCCTTAATTACGCGCTCGGCTTCTCGGCCGGACAGGGCTTCGCCGCTATGGGGCTGGTCGCGCTGGGTCTCACGGCCGCCGCGCTCCGGCTCCTGCCGGATTTCCTGCTCAGATTCGCGGTACTTGCGCTCACGCGCCTGTTTTACCGTATCCGCGTTACCGGCGCGGAAAATGTGCCGCTTGAAGGCCCTGCGCTGCTGATCTGCAACCATATCGCTTATGCGGACGCCGTTATACTCATGGCCACACAGCGCAGGCGGCTGCGTTTCCTTATCACGCGGGAAGCCTATGAGGGCTGGGCGATCGCGCCGGTATTCAGGCTGCTAGGCTGTATTCCGGTCGAGATGACCGATCCGCCGAAGAAGATAGCCGCCGCTCTGCAGGCCGCGCGCAAAGCCATGAACGACGGCTTCATGGTCGTCATCTTCGCGGAAGGAGCCCTCACACGCACGGGAATGCTGAGAGAATTCCGCAAGGGCTTCACCAGAATAATGAAGAACAGCGGCCATCCGGTGATCCCTGTTTACCTCGGCGGCGTCTGGGGAACCATAACCAGCTTTCAGCGCGGCAGTTTCATTAAAAGGTGGAAAGGGGTTAGGAACGAAGTCTCGGTCATCTTCGGCGCGCCGCTGCCGGCCACGGTGAGTGCCGGCGAAGCGCGTCTTGCGGTAATGGAACTTTCCTGCCGATACTTCGACGACAGAAAGCTCTCGAGCCGCGGCCTTGGTCATGAACTTATAAAGGCGGCCCGGGAAAATTGGGACATGCCTATAGTGCGCGACCCGTCCGGCGGCAGACTCACCTTCGGCGGACTGCTGATCGGCGCTCTGGAATTCGCGGCTTCGATAAAAGAGCGGACGGGGCGCGGCGCGAACGTGGGGATACTGCTTCCGCCTTCGGCCGGCGGAGCTCTCGCCAACCTCGCCGTCGCCCTGGCCGGCGGGACGGCGGTGAACCTGGACCGCTCCTCTTCTGCTGGGAACTTCGCCGCGGCCATAGAGCAATGCGCGATACGTACCATAATAACTTCCAGGGCTTTCCAGGAGAAACCGGGCCTCCCGCCGCTGCCGGAAGGTTCGGCTTTATATATAGAGGACCTGGCCACAAGACCGGAGAGCTTTTTTTCCGCGCTCAAAGCCCGAATGGCTCCGGCGAACTGGCTCGTTCCGCAGCTAAACCCCGGCGCTGACGAAACGGCCGCCATTTTTTTTACTTCCAGCTCAACAGGCGCGCCTAAAGGCGTAATGCTGAGCCATCATAATATCCTTTCAAATGTCAGGTCGCTGAGCATAGTTTTCGGGCTGACGAAGGCGGACGGCCTGTTCTCGGCGCTGCCGCTGTCCCATCCGCTCGGTTTCACCGCGGGACTCTGGTTCCCCCTTCTGTGCGGAACGCCCGTTTCATACCATTCCAGCCCGCTCGAGGCCGGAGCTATCGCGCGTATGGTCCGTGAGAGCGGGGCCACGGCGCTTTTCACCACCCCCGCGCTGCTGCGCCTTTACCTTCGCAAGGCCAAAAAGGATGATTTCGCCGGGCTGCGCTACGTGGTAACCGGAGCGGAAAAACTTAAAATTTCTCTGGCGGCGGAGTTCGAAAAGAAATTCGGCCTGCGTCCGATGGAGGGCTATGGCTCCGCCGAACTTTCTCCGGTGGCCGCTTTATCCGTGCCTCACGCCGACAAAGACAAAGAGTTCCAGCTCGGCTGGAAAGAGGGCAGCGTCGGCCTGCCGCTGCCAGGAGTGGCGATGAAAGTGGTAGACCCCGCTACCCGCGAACCGCTGCCCGCAGGGAAAGAAGGGCTTCTGATGGTAAAGGGACCCAATGTCATGAAGGGCTATCTGAACGCTCCGGAGCTGACGGCGGAGGCCATAAAGGACGGCTGGTATCTGACCGACGACATTGCCAGAATAGACGAGGAAGGATTTGTGACAATAGAAGACCGTTTTTCGCGATTCACCCGCATAAGGGGCGAGCTTGTGCCGCACCTGGCGGTGGAGGAAGCGCTGCAGGAAGGGCTCGGTCTGGCAAAACGCGTGGTCGCGGCAGCCTCCGTGCCGGATGGGAAAGGAGGCGAAAAGCTCGCGGTGCTGTACGCCGCCGGAGACACGGCCAGACTGCGCTCCATCATGGCCGCAAGTACGCTCCCACCCTCCTGGCGGCCGCTCGACGAAGACTATTTCAAAGTCGATCGCATCCCCCTTATCGGCGGCAAATTAAACCTTAAAGCCATAAGCCGAATAGCCCTTGAGTTGTCTGCCCGCTGATCCATATAGTTCCCAAATCAAAAATAGCCACAAATGGCACAAAACATACCAAAGTATCTCACACAAAACTACTATTGAGCCCTGCGTAAATAATGTCCGTGTTGGAGGCTTGGATTTGAGATGAATGCGAGGCGCGACGAACGAGCATACCGGTGGTCTGTGAGCGAGGAGCAACGAAGCAGTCGCTCAAAGGCAAGCCTCCCTTTCCCTTCGGGAAAGGGCCGGGCGCTTTTGGGCTGCAACTGCGTCACAAATCGCTTACATAGCCCAGCTATGCCGCGCTCTTTGTTCCTTGTTTCGCTCCAAAATCGGCCCGGCCAGCGCGGACATTATTTACGCAGGGCTCAATAAGCCGCAAAGTTTTTACGAATTAACCACAAAGGTCACGAAGTTTTGCACGAAAAGTTCACAAAGATCATATCCGAAAATCCTTTGTGTCCTTCGTGTTTATACCGGGTGTTTTAACAAAAACACAAAATTCAAATATTCACATCTATGATGGACAGGATATACAGGATAAAGCAGAGAATTTAACACGAAGCGCACAAAGATAATAACAGAAAGTTCACCAAGTTAATTCCGAAAAAGCTTTGTGTTCTTTCCGTTTAATACTTTGTGACCTTTGTGGTTACTCCGGAATCCTGCCCATCCTGTACATCCATGTTAAATTTCCGCCGGATTTCCATTTTCATCATAGCTTCGTGCCTTTGTGTTATTAATCTTCAAGCTCTTGTGCTTTTTGCGCCTTATTGTGGCTAATACTGTCAGATCCGCGGGTTTAAACCTGCTAACATCTGGATAATAAAAAACCGCCGGGCCTTTTAGGGGTCCGGCGGTGTTTTCAGCTGGCGCGCTAAGCTCAGACTTTGGGCTTGGCGGCGCCGATTATCAGCTCGACTTCGGGATCGGTCACCTTTTCGATGTTGCGGCACCGGGGGAAGCCCGAACAGGCCAGGAAATACCCGCGCGCGCTCTTGCGCAGCAGCATTTTATTCTTGTTGCACTTGGTACAGACCTTTTCGGTGGAGACGGGCTTGAAAACGTCGATCTTGTTGCCCTCCCGGTCCAGCGGGATCTTTCCCTTGCACTTCGGGAACCTTGAGCAGGAGAGATACTTGCCGAATTTGCTTTCCCTCATGACCAGCAGGCTCAGGCAGAGCGGACATTTCTCGTTGGTCTTTACGACGTTGGGGCGCGACCGGACCATATCGCTCTCGGCCTTGACCAGGTTCTTGGCGAACGGGCCGTAGAACTCCTTTATCATCTTGACCCAGTTGATGGCGCCGTCGGCGATATCGTCCAGCTTGTCCTCGATGGAAGCTGTGTATGAAATATCCATGATGTCCGGGAAAAAGCCCTTGAGCTTCTCCGTGACCAGCGCTCCCAGCTCGGTGATGAGCAGCTTCCTGTCCTTTTCGCGCTTGATGTAGCCGCGGTCGACGATGTTCCTGATGATGACGGAATAGGTGGACGGGCGGCCGATGCCGTGCTTTTCGAGCGTTTTTATGATGCTGGCCTCGTTATAGTTAGGCGGCGGACTGGTCCTGTGCGGCTTGGTCATCACGTCCTTAAGGATAAGCTTGTCGCCCTCTTTCAGCGGCGGGATCATGGACTCCTCTTCCTCTTCGGCGTCCGTGACCTCGTCCTCTTTTTCCTCGCGGTAGACCTTAAGATAGCCCTCGAATTTCATGGTGCGGCCGCTGGTCCTGAGGACCGCGACGCCTTTAGCGTCGGTGATCTCCACGCTGACGGAATCGAAGACGGCGTCTTCCATCTGGCTGGCGACGAACCTTCTCCAGATGAGGTCGTAGAGCCTGGCCTGCTCCGAGGACAGGAAAGAGTTCACGTCTTCGGGCCTGCGGTAGACCGACGTGGGATGGATGGCCTCGTGCGCTTCCTGCGCGCCTTTTACCTTTTTGAGGTAGAGCGGCGGCTTGGCAGGGGCAAAATCCTTGCCGTAGATCTCGGTCACGAATTTGACCGTATCTTTCTGCATCTCGGCGGAAACATTGAACGAATCCGTTCTCATGTAGGTGATAAGACCGGCGCGCTCGCCGCCGAGCTCCACGCCTTCGTACAGGCTCTGCGCGATCTTCATGGTGCGGTCGGAGGAAAAGCCCAGCTTATTGTACGCGTCCTGCTGGAGGGTGCTGGTGATGAAAGGCGGCTTGGGCTTCTGCTTGACAGCTTTGGATTCTATCTTGGAAACAGTAAGCGTTGAATTGCGGAGCAGCGTGGCCGCTTCGACCGTGTCTTCTATCTTTTTGAAAACGGAGGTCTTGTAGCGGTAGTCTTCGGCGAACAGCTTTAAAAGGACGGTCTGCTCCACCGGTTTCGAATGCCAGCGCACGAGCTTGGATTCAAAATCTTTGGGATCGGTTTCTTTGGCCAGCCTGGCGGAAAGCGTATAATAGTCTTCCTCTAAGAAGGCGGCTATCTCCAGGGCTCGCTCGGCCACGAGGCGCACGGTCACGGACTGCACGCGGCCGGCGGACAGGCCGCTCTTTATCTTAGCCCAGAGCAGCGGGGAAAGCTTGTAGCCGACCAGGCGGTCGGTGATACGGCGGGCCTGCTGGGCGTTAACCAGATTGAGGTCCAGCTCGCGCGGAGATTTGAGGGAGGCTTCGATGGCCTGCTTGGTTATCTCGTGGAAGCTGATGCGCTGGAACTTCTCTTTATCGGCGTTCATCGCTTCACGCAAATGCCAGGAAATAGCTTCGCCTTCGCGGTCAGGGTCGGTGGCCAGATAGATGGCGTCGGCGTTCTTTGCCAGCGTATTAAGTTCGGGTATTATCTTCTTGGCGCGGTCTATAAGCACGTATTTCGGCGTGAACTCGTGCTCCACGTCAACTCCCAGCTCGTCCTTCGGCAGGTCGCGCACATGCCCGTAGGAACTGCGCACCACGTAATCCGAGCTCAAAAAGCGGCTTATGGTCTTCTCTTTTGTGGGAGACTCAACGATCACAAGGGTTTTTTTCGCCTTCAGGGGGGCGGCATGGGCCGGTTTCTCAAGCTTTGCCGGCTTTTTGGTCTTTTCTATCTTTTCGGTAGTATCGGTTGCCATAATATATAAATCCATAATTTCCGCCCTGCGGCCGCGGGCCGTGGGCATAAGAAGTTGACGAAGCTATATTTTATCCTTTTTTAGGGGCCAAGGCGACAATATTATGGCGCGGCGCATTCAACCTTCAGTCTTCTTCTGTTCCGGCTTTGGATACCCCACCGGCTGTATCAGGATGACTTTTTGTCCTTGCTTGAGCCCCATCTGTTTAGAAATGAGGTCCCTGTCGATGCCGCCCATGACAACGGTCGCCAGATTTTCAGAAGCGCAGAAAAGATACACGTTCTGGCTTATGAACCCGGTATCCGCCGCCGAATAAAAATCCTTCATTTCCGGCTTCGTATTCCCCATTTTTTCATAATCGGCCACATATAAGAGAAGGACCGGAGCGGCAAGCGCGGCCGGCTGCATATCGGAGAGCGGGCGTATATCATGAGAGATCAGCGTTTCAAGCGTGTTCGCAACCGCATTATAGAGATACACACCCTTAGCAGTGGCGGCATACACGCTTATTTCCCGCCAGTCCCTGGCCGAAGGCGCGGTACGTTTTCCCGAATCAGTCCGGTTTATTCCTGAAGAGGCCCAAAGAAGGTCGGAAAGAACCTGTGGCGGCAGTTCCTTATCGCTGATATCCCGATAGCTTGCCCGTTCCTTCAGAGCCTGCATAAGGGGCTTCCCCCCGCTCATATTCGGTTTCACCAGCTTTATCGCCGTCGTTTCCTCGGCCCCCGCGAGCCCGATCTGCGCGACAAGCAATCCCGCAGCAATATAACCCGCCGTTTTCAGTTTCATATCCATCTCCTTAAATTACTCAAACTCGCCCACATGAAAAATTCTACCTCTTTAATACTTAAGCCGCTATAATTTCACTTCGGAACATACGGAGCCAGCTTTTCTTAAGACCTCGGCAGTTTTGCCGGAGTCTTTTATTTTGCTACAGTTAACGTCGCACAGAACCTGATACTTTCAGTTAGCCAAAGCTGGTGGAGAAAAATTATGCGTGGGAGCATAGGTGAGTTCTTAGACATACTTTTTATCGGGATGTTTTTGATCATGTCGATATTTCGCACCTATTTTATGGCAAAATTTGCTCATATCGAAATAAGATTTAACACTTCGATTTACGTGTCTTTTCTCACGCTAATAGCAACTCTTGGAATAGGGTTGGTACTATATCCGATAGTATTTTACTTAGCCCTAGGGGCTGTTAGTATGCCTATCATTGTCATTACTATATCCGTTCTGCTTTGTCTTGCGATAGTTCCTGGATATTATATAGAGAAACGTCTTTTAAAAGGCAGGGGATTTGATGAGTCTAATTGCAGAAGTATCGCCCGTAATGGTTATGTCTATTCCACTATTTTGGGAGTGTTATTAATCTATTCGATGTATACGGTCGCAATGAAATTCTTTTGACTTTACTTGTATTAGTCCAATCTCTTGTCATAGTTAGGTTCCCTCTGTATTCCTTCGGGGGAGGGTAATTCGGATGTATCTTGAATGGGTGGGATCAAGATATTTATGTTTTAGGCGGTGATAAATTGATCTTCCAAAGCAACGATCAAGTGCTTAGGTTTTGACGGAGGGGTTTGGCGAGGGCATGGGTTCGGCGGGCCTTCGCGCAGACCTGAGCTTGCATAAGCGCGAAGGTCGAGCGGGAGCGCGGCAACGGTGTTGCCGATAGCGTGCCCGACGATGCCCATGCACTCGCCAAGCCCCGACTTTACAATCCTGCGGCTCACTAGCCAAAGTTAACATTCCTTTCAAACCGTCAGTTTGTATTTATCGGCGCTCTGGGTTATCAGGGAGGACGCCTCCAGCTCGAACAGCGCAGCCGCCGCCCTCTGCACAGGCCACCCCAAAGCCTCTATCAGACCGTCCACCGTTAGCCCCCCGCTCCCTCCAGCTATGGCGACATGGGCCGAATTCGCGTCCGGCGATAGACCGCGAAGCCGCCCCGGAAGTCCCTCTTCTTCCTTCCTGGAACCGCGGGCGGGAAGGAGACCAAAAAGGACTTCGGATGGAAGAGCGGCGATGATATCCACCGCGTCCTCGACCATGGCCGCGCCGTTCTTGATCAGCATGTTCGGGCCGCGGCTCATAACGCTGTCCACCGGGCCGGGCAGCGCCAGTACTTCACGCCCCTGTTCCAGCGCGGCCTTCGCGGTTATCAGAGAGCCGGATTTAAAATCCCCTTCGATAACGACCGTGGCGTGGGAAAGGCCTGAGATTATACGGTTTCGTCTGGGGAAATGGACCGCCAAAGGACCGGCAGCCATGGGGAATTCTGAAACCAGCGCGCCGCCGCCCTCGACTATCTTTTCGGCGAGCTTTTTATTTTCTCCGGGATAGATAGTGTTTAAACCGGTGCCAAGCACGGCCCAGGTCACGCCGCCGGACTTAAGCGCCGCTTCGTGGGCTATGGTGTCTATGCCGTGTGCCAGGCCGCTCACCACGGCAAGGCCGGCTTTAACCAGTTCGCGCGACAGTCTGGCCGCGCTCCGCGCGCCGTAATCGGTGGGGTGGCGCGTGCCGACTATACCGACCGGTGCGCGGCCTGACGCCAGGCTGCCTTTAACGTAAAGGGCGAGAGGCGGATCATATATGGTTTTAAGCAGCGCGGGGAAATCTTCATCCAGCGCGGTCAGCACCCTCACGCCGGCCTTGCGGGCAGCCTCCAGTTCTTTATGCGGATCGGCGGAGGCGAGATCGGCCGTAAAATTTGCGGCTGTCTCCTGCGAAAGCCCTCCGTCAGCCGAGAGATCCGCCTGGCTTTTTGAAAGCACTTCCCGCGCCCCGCCGTACACTTCTATCAGCCTTAAGAGCCAATCGGTCCGCATACACGAAACAGCGTTCAGCCGGACGCGCGCCAGTATCTCTTCTTCCGTATTTGTGTTCATCTCAACCCCCTGACGATGAGAATTACTTAAATTAACACACCTCGGCCGGATTTATGACTTTAGCCACAAAAAAGGCACATAAAACACAAAATATGTCCGAAAGCATCTCACACGAAGACACTAATCACAAAGAAAGACGAGAAACAACAATTCACTTGGATGAACAGGATATATAGGATAAAATTTTAAATATCCGAACATGCGCATCCTGTATATTTTTCTGTTCCTGTGCGTTTTGTGCTTTTTGTGGCTAATCCTATGCCGTCAAAAAGATAATTCTTATCGTATTATTTTTTTATCACCTGGCCGCTGTCTACCGAGGTGACGGACCGCAGAATACGGGCTTCGACGATATTATTCTTCACGCTCAGGACCTTAAGCGTTCCCGTCTTCTGAAGCTCCAGACTGAGCTTTTTTCCGGTCCTCTTATCATAAGTCATGGAGCCTTTCATATAAGCCGTGATAACCTCTCCGGTCTGGAACGAGGCCCCTGGCCCGGCCTTTATGCGCACGCGGTCGCCGGGCATGGCCAAACTGTCGTTCTCAGCGTCGGCGCCGGGATCTATCCTGGAGATTATCAGTCCGTCTTCTTTCCAATCACCACGCACCATAGTGACGGACCCGTCCGTCCACTCCTTCTGGTCCGAAGGCATCTCCGTGGAAAGGTCCTCAAAAGCAATATCGGCGGACTTGACCTTACCGTGCGGTAGGGAGGGAGCCGCCTCCTTCACGGCGGCCGGAACAGCCTCTTTCCCTGCGGTTGGCGCCGCAGGATCAGTTTCTTCCGCGGAAAGAGCCGCGGCTTTTTCGCGTATTTCAGGCTCGTCGGTTTTAACATATCCGTCCGCCTCAGCGGTCCGGATCGCGGAGACGTTCGCGGTTCCGTTAATTTCCGGGATCTCTATCTCATCTTTCGGATAGATCCGGTCCGGGTTCGAGATCTTATCGGTATTGGCGCCGTAAATTTTCCCCCATTTGTGCGGATCTCCGTAGTATTTATTGGAAAGTCCCCACAAAGTATCGCCACTGGCGACTTTATGTTTTGTATTTACGGCGGCTCCCTCTTTTACCGGCGCCGGCGCTTGTTGCGCGCCTATAGAAGCGGCCAGCGAAATTATCACTCCGGCGGTCATAAATAATTTCATCGTTCCTCCAATTGCCAGTATTAAGGATTAAGTTTCGGAGCCTTATTACTTACCACTCACTACTTAATACTTACCGCTTACTTATGCCACCAGTTCGGTGGCCTTATCCAGCGCCCGATATTGCATGGCCTCTATTATATCCGTCTTCCTTAACTCGGGCGAAGAATCCAGATCTGCGATAGTGCGCGCAAGCTTCAGGATCTTGTCCAGCGACCTGGCCGAAAAGCCCATTTTATTCATGGCGGTCTCGAGAAGCCCCGAAGCGCCGGAGGGCAGGCGGCAGTGCTCGCGCAGTTCTTTAACGCCCATAAAGGCGTTGGCGCGTGAACCGGAATCCTTGAATCTTTCCCGCTGTACTTCCATAGCCGCCGCGACCCTTCCCGCTACTTTAAAAGATGTTTCGCCCTGCGGCTTCGCCTCCCAGTCGGCGAACTTTAAGGGGCTGAGCTGCAGATGCAGATCTATGCGGTCCATTATGGGGCCCGAAACCTTCGCCCGGTACTTGTGGACCTGCATCGGCGTGCACGAGCATTCCCGTACCGTGTGTCCGAAGTAGCCGCAAGGGCAGGGATTCATCGCCGCAAGCAGCAGGCACCTGGCAGGGTAGACTACGGTCTGCCTGACGCGGGAAACGGTCACCTTCCACGATTCGAGCGGTTCCCGCAGGGACTCGATGGCCGGCCTGGAAAACTCCGTAAATTCGTCCAGGAACAGCACCCCGTTATGCGCAAGCGACACTTCGCCGGGCCGGGGGTTGGCGCCGCCGCCTATCAGGGCGGCGTCCGAGATGGTGTGATGCGGCTCGCGGAACGGCCGCTCGGTCACAAGGCTCGAAGACTTTATAAGACCGCTGACCGAATAGATCTTAGTTACTTCCAGCGCCTCTTCGTCCGTGAGCGGCGGCAGGATGGAAGCGAAACGCCTCGCCAGCATGCTCTTGCCAGTGCCGGGAGGGCCTATCATGATAACGTTATGCCCGCCGGCGGCGGCGATCTCCAGCGCGCGCTTGGCGAAAGCCTGGCTTTTAACCTCCGCAAAATCTCCGGCGGCTGAGATAGCGCGTTCCCGCTCCATCCTTAGACAGGTAGGAAGCTCCGCCGTACCGTTTATCCAGTCCAGAACTTCCTTTAAACTCCCCGCCGCCAGGCATTCGAGGCCGCTCAGGGCCGCTTCCGCGGAGTTCTCACGCGGGACGATGACGGGCCGCCGCGCACCGGCCTTCTTGAGCGACAGGATCATCGGCAGCACGCCTACCACCGGCCTCAAAGTTCCATCCAGCGCCAGTTCGCCGATGAACACGGCGGAGTCGAACCTGCTTAGGCCGGCTTTTTCCACTTTACCGGAGGCGGCAAGCACGCCCAGCGCGATGGGCAGATCGAAATGGGTGCCGGTCTTCTTCACCTCGGCCGGAGACAGATTGACCGTGATCTTTTTTATGGGGAAATCGAACCCCGAGTTCCTCATCGCGGCGACGACCCGGTCCTTAGATTCTTTTATGCCCGTGTCGGGCAGCCCCACGACGGCATAGGAAGGCAGGCCGGCCGCGATATCGACTTCCACCCTGATATTGAAGCCGTCTATTCCCCTCAGCCCCAACGTGCGCAGTTTTGAAAGCATTTGGTCCGTTCCTCCTGTCGCGTCCGCATGAGCGGACGGAAAACCTTATGACGCCCGACAGGAATAGTATAGAGAACGGTCGCGACAGCGTACTGTCGCGCGCATAAAAATGCCAAGAGCGGCGCGAATAAGAAAGCGCCGGGCAGGACCTGAGCTGTTAAGTGATATTTTCAAGCCGCCTCACCGTACGACGGAGAATACCGCTTCGTACTGGCTGACGCCTTCGAGTTCCAGATTGAAAACCCCGGTCCTCAGTAAAGCGCTGGAAAATTCCTGCGGATCGGGGCGGGCGGGGTGCACCGTCATGACGGCCTCGCCATCGGAATAACTCTCGAACGTCACTCCGCCGGCGTCCATTCCTTCGACGGCGGTCTTAAGTTTGCGCGCGTCCTCTATCCCGCTCAAGCCTTTAACGCACAGGGTCAGAGACGTTTTGGGCCTGACGAATTTATCGGCTTTCGAGACGGCCTCGGCCCCCAGTTGTTCGCCCGCCGCGGCGAGGGCTTTCCTGAAAGCTCCGGCTTCCGCGGAATCCAGGGCGTTGGACTGGCTGGAGATCTCCAGCAGAAGCCTGCGGCTGCCCGCTTCGTAGATCTTAAGTTCGGCCTTCGCGCGGGCCGGATAGAATCCCGCCTGCGGCTGCTGCTCCGCGCCCATGGGATCGGCCTCGGCGCGTCCGATAAAGACCAGGTCCGCGCCGGAAGCGCGGGCGGCCTCGAAGAAAGAATTTTCATCCCTGGAATTCTTCAGCGCCGGCGTGTCCAGGAAGCGGACGGCGGTCTTGGCGGAAAGGTAATCCGAAAAAGTCCGTCCGGCATCCGAGTATTGCGAGGCCTCGTTCCGGAAATATTCGTCTAGCATAAGGGCGCCGGAGCTCCCGGCGGCGGCGCTCTCGGAAAGCGCCAGGCCGCTGAGCGCCGCGGCGATCTTATCTATATATACATAGGCCAGGATATTAACGCGGTAAAGGTCGCCTTCCCGTCGTTCGGAAATCACCTTCTGCTTTTTAACGTACATCCCGGGATTATTGAGGAGATTCTGCTTGAAGAGTTCGTATTTTTCCGCTTTGGACTGAGGCCCCATGAACAGGTCGGCCACGGCTTCTATGGCGTTCTTCCTGGCCTCGGCCAGAGCCGCGTTGGAGGTGGCGGCGAGGTCGCGATCGTTGTACGGCGCCAAACCGGACGTTTCGACGGTTTCTACGCTGTTCTTCGCGGCGGGACGGGCGGTCCGGCCGGCGCAGGAGGCCAGCAGCAGACATGCCGCCGGCGCCGCGAGGATCCTGAAAGCAGTTCTCATATAAATCTCCTGTTAAACCGGCGCCTTTGGGACGAATTTAAATTTTTTCAGCCGGGCCTTTCCGGATCACGCGCCGGAGGCTTCCGTCTGGGCAAGCCCGCGCCCCTGCTTGGAAACCGGCAGCGAGAACCTGAATTTGGCCCCTGCGCCGGGAACCGAGTCCAGCCAGATCTTGCCGCCGTGCTTTTCCACCACGGACTTCGAGATGGCCAGCCCCAGCCCCGTGCCCTGAGCCTGGGTCGTGCCGGACCTCCCGCGATAAAATTTATCGAATATAAGTTTCTGCTCTTCGGGCTGGATGCCGGGCCCCGTGTCCTCGACGGAAACAACGGCCATCTCGCCTTCGCGATGTCCGCTGACGCTGACGCTGGCTCCTGCGCCTGAATATTTTATGGCGTTGAGCAGAAGGTTGTCCACGACCTGCCGTATCCATCTCAGGTCGGCGTAAACAGGCGGCAGGCTTTTAACTTCCCCGGAGAAGGACAGCGCGATATTATTTTCCTTGGCTTTGAGCTGCAGGTTGGAAACGGAATCGCGGATCAGTTCGGTCAGGCTAACCTCCGTCAATTCCATTTCGACCTTGCCGTTAAGCCTCGACAGGTCGAGAAGATTCGCTATAAGGTGCATAAGGCGGTTGACCGACTCGTCAACAATGGTAAGGAACTGGCTCTGTTCTTCGTTCAGCGGGCCGACTTCTCCGGCCAAGATCACCGAAACGAAGCCCTTTATCGTGGTCAGCGGCGTCTTAAGCTCGTGGCTGACCGTTGAAAGGAACTCGTCCTTCAGTTTGTTCATCTGGGCCAGTTCCTGGGCGGTCTTGGAAAGATTCTCGTAAAGCGTGACCATCTCGATGATGATCGCCAGCTCGTCCGCTATGATCGTCAGGAACTCAAGCTGATCGTGGGTGAAGAAGTCCCTGTGCCGCGAGCCCACGCGCAACACTCCGATAACGCGGCTGTGTAGGGAGATCGGCACCAGCATCAGGGAGCGGAGGTTCCAGAGCCTGGCGTGGCCGGACTGGGCCTCGGGGTCATTCTGCGCGTCCGGCGAGATGAAAGGTTTGCGGCTCAGGAACGTCCGCACCGAATCCGACGCGACGTCGCTTACCTGAACGCTGTACTGCAGGCGCTGCTCGTCGGGGATGCCGAACGAGCCGGGGCTGATCACAAGTTCGTTACTGGATTCGTCGAAAAGCATGCAGGCAACTACATCGGCGTCGACCATCTTGGCCACGACGTTCAGGATGGCGGCGGCGCCGACCTTTACGTCCTCCTCGCCTGTGACCTTGGTGACCACTTCGTAAAGCGCTTTCCGCTCTCTTGCGCGCTGGATAAGGCGGGAACCCGCCATGTCCAGTTCCCTTAGTACGGCGTTCAGCTCGCTCTTGAGCTGATCGTTCTCTTTCTTGCCGGAGAATAACTTTTCAGAGGTCTTGTAAATGGCATTGAGCTGTGAAGCGATAAAATCGAGGTACTGCGCGGCCGCGTCCAGCTCGCCGGGACCGGTGCCGCCGAACACGAGCATACGTCCCGCCTTGCCGCCGCCCTGCATGAAAGGAACGACCATAGCGGAGCTGATGCCGAAAACCCGGAAGAGTTCCGCCGCGCACGGGTCGTTATCGCCGGATCCCGCGTTCAGACGGGCGACGGAGCCGTCAGCAGCGCACTTGTCGAAGATCTCCCATTTTTCCCCGATCAAAAGCTTAGGTTCGGTCTTAAAATTCTTCAGATAATAGTTAAGCTTCCACTGGTCGCCCGAGGCTTCGAAAACAAGTATGGAGCTGTCCGGGAAAACTTTATGGATCTTTACCAGGTAATAGCCGGTGATGTCGCCGTAATGCTCGACAGATTCCGGTATATAGATGTGGTCCAGAACTTCCTTGGAAAAGGAGGTAAAGCGGTTCAGGTTCTTTTCAAGCTTTCGCGCGCGATCCTCAAGCGGCAGGACATATTTGAACTTAATGTACCAATAGACGGCGAACGCGCCCACGGCCGCCAAGATGAGTGAAAAAACGAATTCGTTCATTAGATAGTGTCCTGAAACCCTGACCCGCAAACCCGCCGTCGGACCATGGGCGGAGTTATCGGATCAGGAGAGATCCATGAGGATCTTGGCATAAGCGGCCGGGGATTTTATCCGGCCGGATTGCACCCACGCGCCTTTTATCAGCAGACTTTCAAGTATCTTCATGGTGATGTGGCGGAACTCGGACTCTTGCGCGCCCAGGGCCGAAGTCGGATGCGGTCCGAGCACTATGACGCCGTTGGCGTTGTTGTCGCTCGCGAAAACACCCATTTTAAAAGGGGTGCCGTAGATCTCGTCCGGGCTGTATTCCTCCATAAAGACCTGCTGCCACTCTATCTTCAGACCAAGTTCGACGGAGCGCTCATGCGTCTTGTATAACACATACTGCGCCTCGCGCTTCATCCCTTTGGGATAGAACATCCCCCATTTGAACCAGGGATTCTCGGACGAAGGTTTCCAGCCGGAAACCTGGCCGAATTCGGCTTCGTTCAGAACGCCGCCGGCCGCCTGCTCTTTTAAGCCCAGCAGCATCTCCAGCAGATCGGCATGGGAAGGCGGCTGGCCCAGTGGGCTGATAAATTTCTCCAGTTTCTTTACTCCCTGCAGCGTCCGGATGGCCTCTCCGAAAGGGATGCCTTTTCCGGCAAAAATATTGCCTATCTCATCCTCCGACAACTTGACATCCATGCCGCCGAGCAGCTGGGATAGGATGACTTTATAGGTCTGCGGGGCCGGTGATTTCAGATCGACCATCCAGCCCTGCGTGAACTGGAAGCCCGCGGCTTCCTCCAGACCGCCCAGCGACTTCGGAGGGAACACGGAGGTGATGACGATCTGCTTATTCTTGGCCATGAAGTCGTTTAGCCACTTGGAAATATGCTTTTTATTCGCGGCGGTCAGCATCAGCAGATGAATATCGTCGATAATAAGCGCTCTGGCATTCGACATAACTTCATCCATTCTGGCTATGGTGCCGTCTTTGACGGCGAGCTCCACGCCCTTGGACAGTTTAATGCCGTCCGTAACGTAGATGTTGTTCTGGCCTATGGAAGCGGAGAGGCCATAAGAGATGGAATGTATAAAATGGGTCTTGCCCGTGCCAGGCACTCCGAAGATAAGCAGCGGATTGTACATGATCCCGGGATTTTCAACCACCGCCATGGCGGCCGCGTGCGCAAAACGGTTATGCGAACCCGAGACAAGCGTCTGGAAAGTGTAGGTGGGAACGAGCGGCAGTTCCACCGACCACTTGGGTCTCCTGGTGGAGGCGGACGGAACAGCGGCTTCCGGGGGCCTGACGGCCTCTTCGTGATTTTCCTCCGGCTTAGGGGCTTCGGCCTTTATCCTGGAAGAGCCGGACGGCACGAAAGGCATCCCGCGGCCGGAGTCCGACATCGGCTTGTCAAAGGACGGCGGAGCGGCTTCCGGTTCGTTTAACCGGGCCTCGGGGACCTGCTGCGGGTCCGGCGCCGGCGCTTGGACGGCCTGGACGGGCTGGTGATAGGCCGCCGGAGGCTCCGTCACCGGAGGCTCGTCGAAAGAGGTTTTGATCTTCTGGCGCGGCGGCTCAAAAGGCTCCGGCTCGGAGACGGCCCTCCTTGGCGGAGTGACCGACGCAGGAACACCGAGTTCCTCCGCCAGTGTTTTTATCTTTATAACCGTATCCGGTTCCAATTTTGGAAGATAGATGACGAAGTTAAATTCTCCCGTGGTCTTTTCCGGTCTTGAACAAAGCCCCCCCAGTTTTTTGATAACGAGAAAAATATCGTTCATCTCCCCTTTTATGAGGAGCTTATGTCTGGCCGGGTTTTTCTCGCCGGGGGCCGGGGCTATGTCCCATTTTGTGATCATAAGAGCTTATTTCAGCATCAGTTCCGAGACGAGGTCCAGAACGGCTGAATGGGTGAAGGCCTCCCGCGAAAAGTGCCTGAAGAACGCGGCTCCGGCGTTAAAGATATTTTCCAGGTCGTAGACGCTGTCCTTCGGGATATTGCCCAGGCAGATCAGCCCCATGGCGCCGGCTTCCGAAACCTTCTGCAAATATGAATTGCCGTTGATCTCGGGGTTGAAGGTCTTAACGAAAGCACGTTTAATGAACATCGGCTTTGAAGCGGACTTGAGACAGATTGCGTCCAGTTCCGTGAGCACATCGGAGCACAGATCTGCGTCTTCCGCGGCGTAAAGGACGGCCACTGTCCGTACGCGTTCGGGAGGGATGCCGTCCGGCACGGGTTTGTCGGCTATAGGGCTGAGATCGTCTCCGGAGCCGGAAGCGGCGCCGGTCGAGTAAATGCCGGTCCGTTCCTCTTCCTTCACGACCGAGGCCGTATCTCCGGAGTCTACGGACGGAGCGGCGGGAGGCGTGGGATTCATCTCCAAATTAGTCTGCTTTATTACAAAACCGGGTTCATCGGGAGACGGTTCGCTTGATTTAAGCGTGAAGTCCTGCGGGGTGGCCAACTCCAGTCGCGGCGCCGCGGCATCGGCGACTTCGGGGGCCGGCCGGCCGGGTTTTTCCGGCTCAAATTTACCAGGGGTTTCATTTTGAATATCCATGACTTCTCCTTCTCCATCCGTGCTCCCGGCGCGCGGAGCGATTACAATTTCGTCGAGGTCCGCCTCAAGCGCGGATTGAGACTCCGGCGCGGCTTCAGCGAACGCGCCCGGTCCAAGGAGCGGTTCCGGCTTAAGCTGCGCATCGTCGGCCGGTTCTATAATGGGGAGCGGCTCCGATTCTTCTTCGGAGGCTTTTCCTGATACGCCGGCTCCATTGACCAGCGCGCCTTTGTTCTGCGAAAGCCTTATTAGCGTATCGATATCCGGCACGCCGAAATCATGGGTGGTTTCAAAAAGAGGCACGGCTTTTTCGTCTTCTTCTTTTTCCGACCCGCGCTGAAAAGTTTTCTCGATAGCCGCCGCCTCTTCCTTAACGGCCTCCAGATCGTAGACCGGTTTCTTTTTCACTTCCGGGATCTGACCGTCGGATCCGGCGGCGGTCCCGCCGGCTTGCCCAAACTCGGGCTCGGATTTGATCTCGAACTGTTCGGGAGTTAAATTACGCCCGGACGCCTCAGACGTAGAGTTCTGCCTGAACATGTGGTCTTCCAACGCCTGCGGCACAGGTTCAGGTTGTCCTTCAGTGACCGCTGTTCCTTCCTCCCCGCGCTCCTCCGGCCGGGCGGGACTGTAAAAACTATTCTCTTGTCCGGGCTCCGCCTCTGGCTCGCACTCCGACGCCGGAGAGAACGTCCGACCGGGAACCGGCTCCGACCCGCATTCTGGCGTTATTGCTGGAGCAGGCTCCGGCAGGGCGTTCTGAGAGAACATGTGTTCTTCCAGCGGCGGCGGAGCGGGTTCATGCTGTTCTTCGGGAGCCGCGGCTTCGGACTCGGCGCGATCCGAAACGGGAGGCAGCGGCTGCTCGGGGATGGTTGAGGGCGCACATTCAGGCATTATTACTGGTGAGAGCTCCGGCTGGGGGATCTGGGAGAACATATGCTCTTCAAGGGACGGCGGAGCCGGTTCATTCTGTCCTTCTGAGTTCACAGTTTCCGGCGCCGGAAAGGTTTCCGGTTGAACCGCGTTGTTAAAGATATTGTGTTCGCCAGTAAGGTCTTCGGGATCCTGGAACTTCCCGCTCTCCGGTATTTGAACCGGCGGGTCGGCCGGAACGGACGGCTCCGGCCGGGCGTTCTGCGAGAACATGTGCTCTTCAAGGGACGGCGACGCTGGCTCAGGCCGTTCTTCCGCGGCCGGAGCTTCCGTCTCCGGGCGCGGTTCGGGTTTAGCGGCGGCGTCAAAAACCTCCTCCGCTCCGTCCTCGCCTTCGGGTTCCGGAAGCTTGGCGGGTTCCGGAGCTGACGGCGCGACTTCCCCGTCTGTTTGACCTGGCGCCGCCTCCGGACTTAATAAGGCTGGCGTGTCCGAGAGGACCGGCTCAGGCATTCGGGGACTTAGGAAATCTATGTGACCGATGTTGGGCAGTTTTATGCCTTCCAGGATGGCCGGCATCCTGTTCAAAAGGTTGTTCAGATCGGAAAGAATATCGTCGATAGATTCTTTCTGCCCGTCGTCTCTTATCTCATCCATTTAAGATCTCTCGGAATTAAATCCCGGCTTGCCTGTAAGCGAACGGCTGGACCGGCTCATTTTACATATGGAACGACCATTGACCGGCCTTAAACCGATCGGCCATGGCTTCACCGACAAAAGGACCGCGGCAGGCCTGAAAAACCGCCCGTTCGTTCTTATTTTAATTATAGCAAGTTGTTCGCTTGAAATAACGCGAATTTCGCGCGTTTTAAAGCCAGGACTGAACCTGTTCTCCGGAACAAACGCCTCCGGCCGAGCCGGTTATCCGCACCCGGACGAATGAGCCGGACTCGAACGCGCCTTTAAGTTTGACGTTAAGGAAATTGGACGCTAAACCGAGCGCGCAGCCGCCTTTACTTTTAAGGACCAGAACTTTGAGCGAGCGTCCGCACATGGATGCGGCGTAAGAGTCGCGCAGCCCGGCGTTCAGAGCGCGAAGGCGCGCGGCGCGCTCTTTCACTATCGCCGGATGAAGCGGCTTCAAGGCGTAAGCGCGGGTGCCGGGCCGTCTGGAGAATCTGAAGACATGGAGCCCCGCGAAGCGGCATTCCTCCACAAAAGCCAGCGTTTGGGCGAACTGCTCCTCGGTCTCGGTCGGGAAACCGGCGATGACATCGGCGAAAAGTCCGGGCTCTTTAAAATTTTTCCGCAGGATCTCCAATTTTTTCATATAGCCGGCGGTGTCATACGTGCGGCCCATGGCGCCAAGGACGGCGTCCGAACCGGCCTGAAGCGGCAGATGAAAATAATCGCAGAACCGGTCCCCCCCGCACTTCAGCGCCGAGGCAAGTTCTTCCGAGACCTCGACCGGCTCGAGCGAGGAGAAGCGCAGCCTGAAGTCCCCCGGAAGCTTGAAGAGTTCCTCCATCAGGCCGGCGAGGTCCCGGCCCGTCTCCGGGCATTTATACATGCCCAGACGGGTACCGCACAGCACCATTTCCTTAAAGCCGGCTTCGGCCAGCTTCTTTATCTCATCGACAGCGGCCGAACTTTTTTTGGATTTAATTTCGCTGCGCGCCGCGGGGACGAGGCAATAGGCGCATTTGAGATCGCAGCCGTCCTGCACCTTGATGAAGGCCCGTGTGCGGCCGGAAGACCCGGTAACGCGAAAAAAATCTTCTGCGGGAGGCTCGCCCCGCACTTTGGCCTGTTCGGAAAAAATGCGAGGCTCGTCCTTCACTTTGGCCGGGCCTTGCCCGGAAAAAGTGAAGGGGATATTTTCCTTGTCCTTGTTATGAATGATGAGGGCGCCCGGCGCGAGCTCGAGTATTTTTTTGGGCTCCAAGGTGGCCATGCAGCCGGTGACGACAAGGCGCGCCTTGGGGTTTGCGGCGGAGGTCCTTTTTATGAAATTCAAAGTGTCGCGGTCGGCATATTCGGTGACGCTGCAGGAATTGACTACGACGATGTCGGCGTACTCTGGGGCGGAAGCGGGCTCGTAGCCGAGGGAGGCGAATTTTTCGGCGAGGCTCTGGGTTTCGACCTGGTTGACCCGGCACCCGACGGTCTTAAAGTAAACCTTCATATACTACATTCTACAATTTATGATGTAATGCCGGGCTTGTGTACTTTGAGTTTAGAACCGCAGGATAGCAAACTCGGGGTCCTGCCGACGGGTACCCTTTTCGCGTTCCCTCGGCCGCCTGCGGGTTCGAAAAGGGTACCCATCGTCACCCCTCGATTAAACTTACGCGTATTAAGTTTCTCTGGCAATAGTTCCGGCACTTCCTTAAACTAACAACATTATCCTCGCCCCGCACTTTTTCAAAAATTGGCCAAAGTGCGGGGCCAGCCCTTGAATTACGGTACGGCCATTAATTACCCGTCCGTTGGGAAACAGATAACCTTATACAAGAAGGCCTTACCTCGAATATTAATCTATGAAAAAATGGGAGGGTTATTCGGATGTACCATGAGTGGGCTTGCCCCGCCCTTTTGGTTCAGAAAGTTTGGTCGATCGACGTCAGCTTGGCTAATTGCCTATTGCTACGAAGCCAAAAGAGCGGGGCGGGGTCAGGATGTTATATTTTAGTGGGAAGTGCCGGGTAATTTTGCCACACAAACATACGGTGCGTAGGTTTTAATTTAGGGGTGGCGATGGGTAGCCTTTTTGACCCCGCAACGAAGTGAGTGGACTACGCTGAATTTATGTCTTGCTACGGACACTGGGCTCGCGAAGCAAAAAGACTACCCGTCGACAGGACCCCGATTTTGCTATCGTGCGGTTCTTAAGCCAAAGCCGATCTATCCGAGTTTGTCGAGTACTACTACCGTCGCGGCCAGGGCGGCCGTCTCGGCCCTGAGGGTGTACCTGCCGAGGGAAAAGTTCTTCGCGCCTTTCTCTTCAGCGTATTCGAGTTCCCCCGCCGTAAATCCGCCTTCGGGCCCTATAAAAACTTTTATCGCTTGAATGCCTTGAAGCCCCGCCGAGGCTTCAGCAAAGGTCAAGTTCGTCCCGCCTGATGCGATCACCGCGGTTCCGGGTTCGGCTATAAGGTCGTCGAATTTCTGCGGCTTTAAAAGTTCGGGGAAGGTCGCGCGGCCGCATTGCTTGCAGGCGGCGATTATGAGCTGCTCGAACCGCTTGGACTTTTCGGGCCAGGACTCCGACCAGTCGAACTGCGTGCGCGAGGTCTGCACGGGCTGGAAGGCGGCAACGCCCGCCTCCGTGCAGTGCTCAATGATGGCTTCGGCGGCCGGGCGGGACACTGCTGCGAAGCACAGCGTCAGCCGCGTGCTATATACGGGAGAATCAAGTCTATTTTTGATCTTTCCGGAGACGACGTCTCCGATATTCTCTATGACCGCGAGGTAGCGGTTACCCATTCCGTCGAAGATCTTTATCTCGTCGCCGACGCGCCCGCGGGCGACGCGCGCGATGTGGCGGGATTCGTCCACGCCTGCGGAAAATGAGCCGTCGCGGATCCTGTCAGGCGTAATAAAATATTGCGGCATGGGTTATAGCGGCGGGGCCGAGTCCGGCTGTCACGTGCCCAGGATCTTCTTAAAAAAACTCTTATCCTCTTCTTTTTCTTTTTCCTTTTCCGCCGGCGGGGGTTCGTGCCCGAACGTTTGGCCGAGTTCCGCCAGCAGCTCTTTCTGCTTAGGTGTAAGGTCCGTAGGGATCTCGATCTGTGTTCTGACCAGCAGGTCCCCCCGATGTTTGGAATCAGTGTGCGGCATCCCCTTGTCGTGTATCCTGAACACTTTGCCGTACTGCGTGCCGGACGGGATCTTGATCGTCATTTTCGCGCCCTCTATGGTCGGGACCTGGACCTCGGCGCCAAGCGCGGCCTGCACGATAGAGATGCGGCAGTTATACACCAGGTCCACGCCGTCGCGCGAAAAATGCGGGTGGTGTTTAAGGCGCACTTCCACATAAAGGTCGCCGGAGCCGCCGCCTTTGAGGCCCGCGTCACCCGCGCCGGAAACGCGCAGCGTAGTACCTTCGTCGGCGCCGGCCGGGATCTTAATATTGAGGGCGGCGGACTTCTTCTCCTGGCCGGAGCCGCCGCATTCCTGACACGGCGTGGTCACCACTTCTCCCTGGCCGCCGCAGTCCGGACAGGTCTGGCTGAACGAAAAGAAACCCTGGGCGTACTGCACGCGGCCCGCGCCGCGGCAAGTGGGGCATTTTTTTAAGCCGGTCCTGGGTTTGGCTCCTGTGCCGCCGCAAATTCCGCAAATCTCCGTCCTGTCGAAATTTACAGGCACCTTCACGCCGTTGAAAGCCTCTTCGAGGGTTATCTCCGCCGCGTACTTCAGATCCGCCCCGCGCCTGGAACGCGGCTGTCTGTGGCCTCCGCCTCCGTCCGTGAAGAGATTGTCGAAGATATCGCCGAAGATGTCGCCCATATCGGCGTTATGAAAACCGCCGGGGCCGCGGCCTCCGCCGTTGGCCTTAAGACCTTCCGCGCCGAATTGATCGTAGATGCGCCGCTTCTCGGGAGTGGAGAGTACTTCGTAAGCCTCTCCGATCTCCTTGAACTGCGATTCGGAATCTTTATTGCCCTGATTGCGGTCGGGGTGGTATTTAAGCGCCATTTTCCGGAAAGCGGTCTTTATTTCCTGCTCGGAAGCGTTGCGCGGCACGCCCAAAGTCCTATAGTAATCGTTAGTGGCCATAATTGCGGTATAAACTGATAATATCGAATTTAAAACTGTCTTTAGGATTTATTATAACTACTATAGTAAAATTAAAGCATAGAGTGATAGCGAAGAGTTCCGGACCTTACGATCCGGCCCTCTCCGCTATCCACGCTAAGCCCGGCGCCGTCCCTTAATACTATTTCTTAGCTTCGTCTACGACTTCCGCGTCCACTACGTCTTCCTTCTTGCCGGCGGGTCCCGGCTGCGGGGCCTCCTGCTGGCCTCCGGCGGCGGACGCTTCGGCTCCGGGTTTGGCCTGCGAGGCTTTGTAGACGGCCTCTCCCAGCTTCTGCGAAACCGTTGCCAATTGATCCTTGGCCTTCTTTATCTTTTCCACGTCGTCGCCCTTAAGCGCGTCCTTAAGCTCGTTTATGGCGCGGTCTACGGCCAGGCGCTCGTCCTGGGAGATCTTGTCGCCGTGCTCTTTAAGAGCTTTTTCCGTCATGTAGAGCACGGAGTCGGACTCGTTCTTGGCGTCCACCTTCTCCTTGTACTTTTTATCCTGATCGGAGAACTGCTCGGCCTGCTTCACGAATTTGTCGATATCCTCTTTGGACAGTTTGTTCGGGGCCGAGATGGTGATGTGCTGCGCCTTGCCCGTGCCGAGGTCTTTGGCGTGGACCTGCAGTATGCCGTTGGCGTCGATATCGAAAGCAACTTCTATCTGCGGCACGCCGCGCGGGGCCGGCGGAATGCCGTCCAGGTCGAACTTGCCGAGCGACACGTTGTCGGACGCCATGGCGCGCTCGCCCTGCAGCACGTGGATGGTCACCGCGGGCTGGGAATCGGAGGCCGTTGAGAACACCTGGGTCTTCTTCACCGGGATGGTCGTGTTCTTCTCGATGAGCGGGGTCCGCACTCCGCCCAGCGTCTCGATGCCGAGCGTAAGCGGGGTGACGTCCAGCAGCAGCACGTCCTTCACGTCGCCGGTGAGAACGGCGGCCTGCACGGAAGCGCCGGCGGCGACGCATTCCATCGGGTCTATCCCGTGCTCGATCTTCTTGCCCACGTATTCTTCCACGAAGCGCTGCACGATCGGCATGCGGGTGGGTCCGCCGACCAGAATGACGCGGTGGATGTCGGAAGTCTTAAGCTTCGCGTCCGCTAACGCCGTATCCACGGATTTTTTGCAGCGCTTGACGATGGGGTCCACCAGGGATTCCAGCTTCGCGCGGGAGAGCTTCAGCGCGAGGTGCTTGGGCCCGGTGGCATCAGCCGAAATGAACGGCAGATTGAGCTCGGTCTCCATGACGGTGGAAAGCTCTATCTTGGCCTTTTCCGCCGATTCCTTTATGCGCTGGCCGGCGGTGGGGTCCTTCTTCAGGTCTATGCCGGTGTCCTTGCGGAATTCGTCGGCGATGTAATCGATGAGCGCGTTGTCCATATCGGTGCCGCCCAGCTGTGTATCGCCGGAGGTCGAGATGACGTCGAAAGTGCCTTCTTTGCCCATCTCCATGATGGTGACGTCGAGGGTTCCGCCGCCGAGGTCGAACACCATGATCTTCTGGTCGCGGCCCTCTTTATCGAGACCGTAGGCCAGAGCCGCGGCCGTGGGCTCGTTGACGAGGCGCACGACCTCGAGGCCGGCTATCGTGCCCGCGTCCTTGGTGGCCTGGCGCTGGTTGTCGTTGAAGTAGGCCGGCACCGTGATGACGGCTTTTTCCACTTTCTCGCCCAGGAAAGCCTCGGCGTCCCTTTTTACCTTCTGCAGGAGATAGGCGGAAAGCTGCTGCGGCGTGAATTCTTTGCCCGCCAATTTATATTTATAGTCGGTGCCCATCTTCCTTTTAAAAGCGGAGACTGTGGATTCCGGGTTAGCCACGGCCTGTCTGCGGGCGGGCTCGCCTACAAGCATCTGTCCGTCCTTTGTAAAAGCCACGTATGAAGGGAAAGCTTTGCCCCCGAGCGTGGTCCCCTCGGCCGAGGGGATGATGGTGGTCTTGCCGCCTTCCATCACCGCGGCGGCGGTATTCGAAGTGCCTAAGTCGATTCCTATTATTTTAGCCATATTATGTGTTCCTCCTATCTGTCGCACCCCGCACTTAACGAAGGTGCGGGGCTGATTACCTTTCTAAAGTTTATTTTTCCTCTTTCTTCTCTTCTCCGGCCGGCGCCTTCTTCTTCGCTATCTTTACCCTCGCGGTCCTCAACACCTTGTCTCCGTAGTAAAAGCCTTTCTGGAACTCGGCGGTGACGAGGCCGTCGTTCTCATCCGTGCCTTCGTCGATCCCGATTATCTCAGAGCCCATGGGATCGTAAGGCTTGCCGACCACGTCCATGGGCCTTATGCCTTCGGATTCAAAGACCTTGGAGAACTCCTTGAAGATCATCTCGAGGCCTTTTACTATGTCCCTCGTCGCCGCGCTTTCCTCTCCGTTCCCGTCCTTCGCTTTGATCATATGCAGATGCGCCTGCATCAGCATGTCGTAGAGCGGCAGAAGCCTTATCAGCATCTCCGCCTTGCCGAACTTGACCAACTCCGGCTTCTCCTTCTCCACGCGCTTGCGGTAATTCTCGAAATCGGCCTTCAGGCGCAGGAGCTGTCCGTAATAATCCGGCGCGTTCTTATCGGCCTCTTCGGTGATGGCCTTTATGAACGACGGGGCGGGCCCTTCGCAGCCGCACTTAACTCCCGACGATGATTTTAAGGCGGAACTTTCTTCTCCCTCTGTGTCGCAAGGCTGCTTTTTAGGATGGGGCCCGTTATTCTTGTCGCACCCGCATTCCGTTCCGCCATGGGCGTGTTTTTCTTCGGTCTTTTCCTCGTCGTGCTGTTTGTGCTTTTTGTTTTCCATATAAATTATGTTCAATCTTCCAGGTCTATCTTTTCCCAGTCCGAAAGTATCTGTTCCACCATCGAACTGACCGAATCGACGATGGAGATCATCTTGGGATATTCCATGCGCTTGTAACCCAGTATGCCGACCAGGCCCACCGCCCTGTCGTTCATGCAGTAAGAGCTGGAGACCAGGCTGAAATTCTTGAACTCCTTGATATTATTCTCGGAGCCGATGGTCACGTTCACGATATGCTTCTTCTCGCCCGGCGCGGACAGCGCCCCCGACCTGCCGGCGCAGTCTTTAAGCCGCTCTCTGAGCATATGTGAAAATTTTTCTTTTTCTTCCAGCACCCTGGAGATGCTGCGCATGTCCTCGATATCGCCCGCTTCCATGTTCTCGTAGATGCGGCCGAGGCCCTCAAGGTAGACCTGGTCCGGATTCTTGGCCATATTGGCGAAGTAATCCACCAGTTTTTTTAACAGTTCATGTTCCGCGCCTTCGGCCTTGCGCAAAAATTCTTTCCAGATGATCTGGGCCGCGTCGGCGACGGGCGCGTCCTTAAGCCTCTTGTTCAGCCTCATCGAAAGGCTGCGGACGGCGCCTTTCTCCAGCGCGTTTTCCAGCGCGAAAGCGGAGTGCTTCATAATGCCGGAATGCACGAACAGAACCGAAAGAACGCTCTTCGGCCCCAGATTGATGAGATCAATGCGCTTCACGGCGTCTTCCTGGATATCGGCGGAGATGACGAAGCCTGCGCAATGTGAAAGATCGGAAATGACTTTGGAAGTGTGCTTGAGAAAACCGTCCAGCTGTTCTATGCGGCGTTCGTATTCGGACTCGACCCGCTCTTTTTCAACGGCGGCGAGCTTCTGCAGGCGGGAAATATTATCGACGTAAACGCGGTAGCCCTTATCGCTGGGGATGCGGCCGCCGGAAGTGTGGGCCTGATGCAGGTAGCCGGTCTCTTCCAGTTCTTTAAGGATATTCCTTATAGTGGCGCTGGAGATATTGAAACCGCCCTTGGACGCTATAATATCGGAACTGACCGGTTTGCCGGTGCTGACGTAATTATATACGACCCAGTTGAGTATCTTCTCTTTTCTGTCCTGAGCTATCTCGGGCTTAAGCACACGCATAACGCACCGTCTCCATGTAATTCCGCCTGTCGGAACAAAACTAGCAATCAATTATGATGAGTGCTAAAAATATTATACATGATGACCGAATAACTGTCAATAGCCCTTTGAGAGTGCTAGTAATAGCCGCGCCGCCTTGCCGCCGCACTGTCACCCTCTCCTCTTACCCACTCTCACGCTATCTTGCTTCGATGCTGTCACGCTTATTTAAGTGCCGTCCTTATGGCGAAGTCGAGAACGCAGTCCGGCAGGAGCCATTTCATCAAAAGTATAAGCTTGGCCTGAAAAGGAACGGCGTAGCGGGCTGCGGGCCGGCTGGCGCGCAGCGCCTTTAGGATAGCTTTCGCCACCACGTCGGGGCCCGGGGCGCCTGCCTTGTAGCCGGCACGGAATTTATTGACCAGCTTATCGGTCATGGATGCGTATGGGCCAGTGCCCGAATATTTCGCGAGGTTAGCCATGGCCACGGTGTCCCATTCGGTCTTTATAGCGCCCGGCTCTATCAGGATTACCTTTATTCCGAAGCGGCATACCTCGGCGCGCAGGGCGTCGGAGTAAGCCTCCACGGCGTGTTTGGTGGCGTGGTACCAGCCGCCCAGCGGCAGGGTGATCTTGCCCGCGATGGACGAGATATTGACTATTTTACCGGAGCCCTGCTTGCGCATTATCGGCAGGACCAGCTGCGTCAGGCGGGCCAGGCCGAAAACGTTGACGTCGAACTGCCGTCTGGCCTCGGACATTGGGACGTCCTCGATGGCGCCGTGGGCGCCGTAGCCGGCGTTATTGATGAGGATATCGAGGCGGCCCTCGGCCCCGATGACCGTATCGACGGCGCTTTTGAGGGAGGCTTCGTCGGTGACGTCGAGGCGCATGACCGTCGCGCCGAGGGGTTCGAGTTCCCTGAGGTTCTCGAGGCGGCGGGCGCCGGCGTAGACCTTATACCCGTTAGCGATGAGCAATTTAGCCGTGGTCTTTCCGATCCCCGCCGAAGCCCCCGTGATCAAAACAACATTATTCATAATATTCTCCTTAAAAGGCAGCGTAAACCTTTTGCCTTAATAATCCTCAAAAGGCAGCAGGAGCCTTTTTACTTAATGTAATGCCGGGCAGATGTACTTTGGGCTAGTGAGCCGCGAGATGCCCAGTCGGGTCGGCAAGGGCATGGGCGTCGTCGGGCACGCTATCGTCCACACCATGGACGCGCTCCCGCTCGGGCTTCGCGCTTACGCAAGCCTCGCCACGCATAAACCGCATAGCGGTTTTGCGCGGCCCTGCCTCGGCGTTTTCGCTACGAAGGAAAACGCCTCCGGCCTTGCGGCCCGGGCGCGAAGCATAATTATGCTTCGCTCTAAAGCCGGGTCTCACCTGCGCGAAGGCCCGCCGAACCCATGCCCTTGCCGTCCCTCCGCCAAAAAAACTATGCACTTGATGCTCGCTCAGATTAATTCCCGGCACTTCTTAAACTTAACAACATTATCCCGCCCTTGAATTACGATAAATCCATTAATTACCCGCCCAGTGGTAAACAAATATTCCTATTAACAACATCGAAAAGTTATCGTGCAGCGTCCCGGATACTGCACTCCCCAAGCCGCGCCCTATACGAAGGCTCGCCAACTCCTACCCTCGCCGCCCCCCCGCCATAACTTCCGCGCTTAATAGTCGCTCGGATTAATTCCCGGTACTTGAAGCAGTCTCTCAGTTGCACTGTCTCTTCGCTGGGCAATATCGGTTACTCGCTTTTCTTTTCTGCGGGCGGCTCGGCATTGCCCAATTGCTTGCGCTGTTTAGTCTCAATTTTCTTGATACTTTCCACCACCGGCAATTCTTCCGGCATCGTGCCGCCCAATTCGCGGATGGTTTGCCGCACCTTCGCGCCGACTTCACGATGTGTCCGGTTTGCGGCGTTTTTACCTTTGACCTCTTCCCGGCGCAGCTTCTCCTCCGCCTGGGTCGCGCGAAATAAGTTCGCCGCCAACTCCGTACTGCCCATGTGATCCAGTATCTTTTGGCTTTTTTTCAAGCCTTTACGACGGTGAATGTCTTCCTGTTTCAACCCGCCATAAAGCCCCATATACCCGTGATTTTGAAAGATAGCGTAGTCTATGGGCTCGATGACGCCCGCCCCCTTGGCCGCATCGGCCAACTGGACGTTATGACGGCGTATCTCTTCACGCAATAGAACCCGTCGTTCTTCCTCCAGGCTCTCATCCGCCAATTCCTGCCGCCGCGTTTGTATGGCAAAATAGGTTTGACCATGCGCAACTATTTCCTTCTTTGGATCGGCGTTCTGGATGGCAAGGTAACAGGCGTAACGCGAAAGGAGGATGGTTTTGATGGACCGCTCCGCGCCGCTCCCAATATCCACCATTTTGCTGACGTCAGCAAAATGGTCCTCAATTCGATGCCCGCTGTTGAAACATGCCAGTTTGGCTTTCTCGATCACGGCCTCGAAGTTCCGGTACTGCGTGTATTCCAGCACTTCCGCCAAGTCGCGGCTTGACCAAAATTCCATACCCGCCTCGTTCGTGCGCTTGATCCGCTCGAAAGGCGACGCATGCCCTCCGGCTGTATTCGCTATTTCCTTGGCCATTTTTCTCCCTCCGTTCTTGTCCAAGCTCACCTCGATAATCGCATAAATATTCTAGCAGACCGCCCCGACAGCGTACTGTCGGCGCCATATATCAAAAAGCAGCATGAGCCTTTTGATTAATGTAATGTCGGGCCGATTGACTTTGGGCTAGTGAGCCGCGAGATGCCCAGTCGGGGCGGCGAGGGCATGGGCGTCGTCGGGCACGCTATCGTCCACACCGTGGACGCGCTCCCGCTCGGGCTTCGCGCTTACGCAAGCTCAGCCCTGCGCGAAGGCCCGCCGAACCCATGCCCTCGCCGCCCCTCCAATAAAACTCACGCACATAATGTTCGCTCAGATTAATTCCCGGCACTTCTTATACTTAAACAACATTATCCCACCCTTGAATTACGGAACATCCATTAATTACCCGCCCAGTGGTAAACAGATATCCCTAAAACAGCATCGAAGAGTTATCGTGCGGCATCCGTATCCTGCATTACTCAAGCCTTGCCCGGTGCTAAAGACCACCGCCCAATGCCCTCGCCACTCGTCCCGCCAACTAACGCACTTGATGTTCGCTCGGATGGGTTCTCTGGCACTTCCTTATAACATCTTTACCTAGCCCAATTATTACTTGATTTACCCACCCCCATATTAATCCTCTATCGATTACTCACCTTGCTTTACCCATTCTTTTAAAAGTTCGTGTAAATATTTACTTCCTTCATTAAAATCGTGAAAGATAAATGGTTTCCCGACCCTTTTCCATCTCCGTGCCGATAAATCCATCTTGTTTTTATCAATATATATCGTTACTTGTCCACCATAAGTACGATAGAAATTTATTGTTGCCGATTTACTGAAACGTGGGTCAGCATTAGAAAGATTGCACCGCGAATTATTTTTAGTGGCCATAGTGCGAAACTCAGTATAAAGTTTTAATGCCTGTTTTAAAGTTGCTTCGCCTGTATACCTATCACCATTAATATGAATACTGTAGAGATTTTTCAAGATGTTCCGTAGTTCATCTTTATCATATTCAATATCCAAATCTTTTTTAAAATGTCTTTCAATTCTGCGACAATTAGCCATTCGAGTGCGAATTGCCGATAATAACATTCCCTTCTTTTGCAACCATTTCTTGAATTCTTGTTCTTTCATATCAATCCCCCTCAAAAAACCGCAACAGATATTTTATCTCGGCAGCTATTTCTGAAGTAGGCTTCCGAATTTTTCGTAGTCAGCTGCTGCCTTGTCATCCTCGCCCTTCGCACGATAGACGGCTCCGCGGTTAGAATATGCCGTAAAAAGCTTTGGGTCAATTGCTATTGCTTGTGAAAAATCTTCAATTGCCTTGTCATACTCGCCCTTTTCAAAATAAGCCAATCCACGAAAATTATATGCCATAGCATACTTGGGGTCAATTACTATTGCTTTGGAATAATCTTCAATTGCTTTGTCATATTCGCCTTTGTAATCGTATGTGTCTGCGCGGTTATAGTATGCTGAAGCATCCTTCGGGTCAATTGCTATTGCTTTGGAATAATCTTCAATTGCTTTATCATTCTCACCCTTGGCACTATAGATAATTCCACGTTTAATGTATACCCAACCATGCTTCGGAAAAATTTCTATTGCCTTGGTCAAATCTTCAATTGCTTTATCATACTTGCCTTTACTGCCATAAGCATCACCACGGAGATAGTATGCCCCAGCGTTGTTCGGATTAATTGCTATCGCTTTGGAGAAATCTTCAATTGCTTTGTCATACTCACCCTTCTTGCCATAGGCCAATCCACGGTTAGAATAGGCGTCAGCATCCTTCGGGTCAATTGATATTGCCTTGGAGTAATCTTCAATCACCTTGTCATACTCGCATTTATAAAAGTAGGCGTCTGCTCTGCCAAAATAAGCATCAGAATGGGTCGGATTAAGAGTAATCGCTATACCGAAGTTGGCTATGGCGTTATCGTATTCTCTTAAATCGGCATATATTGTGCCTCGCTCGTAAAATGCCTGGGCGCCTTTTGTGGTTTTCTCGATTGTTTTGTTTTGTCCTTCGATGAGCTTTCTGTATTGATCCAGCCAGTCTTTGTTTACTTTACCAGAAGCGGCGGAGAGGATTTCGCCGGATTGTATGGAGACTAGGCGGGCGTTTACCTCTAGCTGCTTGTCGGGGAGGTCGGTTAGGGTGCCTATTACTAGCCAGTCGGCGCCGAGGAGTTTGCCGATCTCTTTGGCGGAGTCTGAATTTATCGCGCCGGAACGCTGGAGTTTAAGTTCCGTGAAGACTTTTTCTATTTCTTTTCGTTCGATTACTTTGAACTTTTTTAGTTTGACCAGTTCGGTGGTCATTCTTTCGGCTACTACGCCGCCATCACGGGAATCACGGCCATCGGAATAGGAAAATCCGGCCACGGCGACGGCTTTGTCTACGCCAGTGCAATCCTTGAGAAGTTCCTCGGAAATCGTTCTGTAAACATTGGTTTTGGGATTATCCCCCGCCCAGGCTAAAGCCGGCGCGAGAAGCAAAATCAGAATAAGAATCTTCTTCATTAACAAGCCCCCTGAATGAACCTGGAATTATAGATAGTATAGTAAAAATCCAATGAAATAAATTCGGGCCGGAAAACCTGTTTTATGTAGTTTACCGTTCAATATTAAGCGACAGGACGCTGTCGGGCTCCTCTGCTATACTTAAATAACAGCTAAGCATTGTTTGATGGGGGAAATTATGCCAGAAAACAAATTGCTAACAGGCAAAGACATTGAACAGCGGATATTTATGATTCGCGGTTGCCGGGTCATGGTCGATTTTGATCTGGCAGTTCTGTATTGCGTACCGACAAAGCGCCTTAATGAGCAGGTAAAACGGAACCGCGAAAGATTCCCAGAGGATTTCATGTTCCAACTGACAGCCGAAGAAAAAGCGCAGGTGGTCGCAAATTGCGACCACCTCAAAAATTTGAGGTTTTCGCCGGTTTTACCTTATGCATTCACAGAATATGGCGCGATAATGGCCGCCAATATTTTAAACTCCGCCAACGCCATTCACGCCAGCATTGCAGTTGTAAGGGTCTTTGCACGATTACGGGAGATGTTGCAGACGCACAAAGACCTTGCGCTTAGATTGGATATTCTTGAGAAAAGGTACGACTCTCAGTTTAAAAATGTTTTTGACGCAATACGTGAATTAATGTCTCCCCCGGACAAGCCTAAAAAGCGGATAGGTTTCACCGCCCGAGAGAAAACCGTGAAGTACTCACTGCCTTGATAACTCATGCGTGCGTTAATTTAGAATTTCCCGCGGGTGGGTAAATAAGCCGTATCATGATTGGGCGGGGTCAAGATGTTTAAGGGAGCACCGAAAATTATGCCGAGCAACCATCCTGTGCGTAAGTTTTTTAGCGGAAGGGCGGCGGGGGCATGGGTTCGGCGGGCCTTCGCGCAGGGCGAGGCTTACGTAAGCGCCGAGCCCGAGCGGGAGCGCGGCCACTGTGTGGACGATAGCGTGCCCGACGACGCCCATGCCCCCGCCGCCCCGATTGGGCATCTCGCGGTTCTATAGCCAAAGCCAATTACCCGGCGTTACCTTGATCCGCTCTTCAGCATGTCTATTTTCGGCTGCAGCTCCGCCTTCAGCTCGGGCTTTAACTTGACCGCCATCACCAGATCGTCCGTCATTTTCTGGATTTCACCCCTTAAAAAATACGCGTCCGCGCGGTGATGATACGCTTCGGCATTGCCGGGATCCATATTTATCGCGCCGCTGAGGTCGGCGATCGCTTTCTTCGGCTCGCGGTTGTTCAGATACGCCACTCCGCGGCCATAATATATTCCGGCGTCTCCAGGATAGATCTCCATCCCCTTTGAATAATCCGCGATAGCGCCGGGGTAATCGCCTTTTTTGTTATATACCTCTCCGCGCCCGGCATATGAACGGTAATCCTTGGGATCTAGCGTCACCGCCAGGGAAAAATCCTGAATAGCTTTATCATTATCGCCATTTTTATAATAGGCGGCGCCGCGGGTGTAATGGGCGTATCGATGCATATCATATTTTGGGTCAAGCTCGATCGCCTTGGAAAAACTCTCTATCACCTTGGGATAGTTCCCCTGATGGCTATAAACCACTCCCAGGCCGTAGTATGCGGCGGCATTGTTCGGCTCCAGCTCTATAGCTTTGGTAAGATCCTGGAGCGCGCCGGAGTATTCGCCTTTAGTTATCCATACTATCCCCCGGTTATAATAAGCACGGGGGTTCTTCGGATCTATCTCTATCGATCTGCTGCAATCCTCCACTGCTTTATCTTTTTTACCGGCCACGGACATAACTTCACTCCGGTCTTTGGCCGCCGTGGCGGCGCCGGAGCCGATCTCTATCGCTTTGGAATAATCTTCAACGCCTTTGTCCGGCTGATCGCACATGAACCAGGCAGTGCCGCGGTTATAATAAGTTTCGCCGATCTCCGGCTTAAGTTCTATCGCTTTGGTGTAATCGCCGAGCGCGCTTTCGGTCTTATCCTGCCGCTGATAAACGCTGCCCCGGCTTAGATAGGCCTGCCAGTAGTCCGGCGCGGCGGCGATCGCCGCCCCGAGATCGGCCACGGCTTTGTCGTATTCCTTCAGGTCGCTGTTCGTCAGGGCCCGGGCGTATAAAGCCGGCGCGTCGCGGGGAGCTTTTTCTATCCGGGCCGTTTGTTCATCGCGAAGTTTGCGGAATTGGTCAAGCCAGTCCCTTTCCACGCGGTCGCCGGAGGCGTTCCTTGTCTCTCCGGACTTAATGCCCAGCATGCGGGTGTTCGCCTCTAAATAGTTATCGGGGAGCTCGGTGAGCGTTCCGACTATCACCCAATCGGCGCCGAGCAGCCTGCCTATATCCCTGGCTGCGTCGGGCTCTACAATGGCGGAGCGCCGGAGATTCAGTTTCCCCATAGCTTTTTCCACCTCTCCGCTTTTGATGATCCTGACCCCTATTATTTTCGCGAGCTCGTCGGCCAGCCGGCCGGCGACTACGGCACCGTCCCTTGAATCCCGGCCGTCCGTATATGAAAACCCGGTCACGGCTATTTTTTTATCCCCGCCCGGAACGGTTTCCAGCAATTCGCCGGCGGCCGTCTTGTAGAAATTTGTTTTAACGTCGCCAGCCGCCCCGGCAAAGGCCGGGAAAAGGAGTAACAGCGAAATAATAGTTCTCTTCATTTATATGCCCCCATAGAACAAGCTCATCACACGGAACAATATAGCAAAAATAGACCGCGGCCTAACAATAACCATCGATATAAAGAAACGCCGTGCTGATCAACTTTGGGCTAGTGAACCGCGAGAAGCACAGTCGGGGTGGCAAGGGCATGGGCGTCGTCGGGCACGCTATCGTCCACACCGTGGACGCGCACAAAAGTGTCCGTAGCAAACCTTTGATAGCCCAGTCCACGCCCGCTCGGGCTTCGCGCTTACGTAAGCTCAGCCCTGCGCGAGGGCCCGCCGAACCCATTCCCTTGCCGCCCCTCCACCACAACTTATGCATTTGATGTTTCTCCGGCAATGATTCCGGCACTCCCTAAACTAAACAACATTATCCCACCCTTGAATTATGATACTTCCATTAATTACCCGCCCGGTGGAAAACAAACATCCTTACAATAACATCAACAGAGACCCCCCTACTATTTGGCAAACGTTTATTTATAAACCGGGTGGGTAAATACGCCGTACCATGATTGGACGGGATAAAGATGTTATATTTTTAGGAGGGGCGACGGTAGATATAGTTGGGGTGACAGGCATGGGTCGGATCGGGCCGAGGAGGAACCGGCGCTCGCCCCGCACTTTGGACGCAACGCTTCGAAGCGCCACGATCTTCCAAAGTGCGGGGCAAGCCGGCGTTACCGAGCTACTGCGTAAGGAAGAGGTCCCTGGTCACGGTGTAGCGGCCGGCCAGCCAGTCTATTATTTCCCGCGCCGCTTTTGCCGTGCCGTTCTCACTGGACTCCAGATAAGCAAAGTAAGTCTCTCTAAGCTCGGCGCGCTCTTCCCGGGTAAGTATGTCCAGCCCTTTATCCATGAAAGCTGGAAGGTCTTTCTCCAGCTGAAGAGCCAGCTCAGGACAGGTCACCGCTTTTGCAGCCTCTCTGAACGCCTCGGCGGGATCGTACTTGTCCCCGCGCTTATAGCTGAACTTCAAAGTCAGCAGCGAGATCCTCGACAGGGTCGGCTGGTTCATCGGATTCACAGCGTGCGCGGCCAGCCATTTCCCGATACAGGCAGGACGGCCGGTCATCGGGCGCAGATGCAGGAATTTGCACATACGGGGACCGTCATTCACCGGATAATTGTCCCAGAGAAAAGGCTTGCGGCCCAGCAGCCCGGCCATCGCGCGCAGATGGTCCTCGCTGTAGCTTTTAGAGCAGACCAGCTCTCCGGTCCAGAAAAGGCGCACTTTGGGGTCCAGCTCCCTCCCGAGCCGTTCCAGATAGCCCTCCGGCTTTTTGCCGAAAAGCTTTTCAAGCACCGGGTCGAGTGAATAATACGTTGGGCAGAAGATCATCTGTTTTGCGGTCGAGCGCGCGGCGGCCCAGTTGACTATCTCTATCTGGCGCGCGGCCAGTCCGGGGAAGTCCCCCTTCATGTCGTCCATCAGCAGGCCGAACTTGTCCACGCCGACGCGGTTGAAGACGTCGATGCGGGCCTGAAGCAGGCTCTTGACCTCGTCGTTGAAAGGCGAGATGTAGATCTCGTAAGGGCTGAACCCGACGCCGAACTCGATGCCCGCCGCGCGGCACTGCGCAGAAAGGCGCGCAAGCTTTTTTTCAAGGTCCTCGGGGAAAGGGTCGCGCCATTTTTTGCGCAAATACGCGTCGGCCTTAGGCGCGTAGATATAAAAAGAGAATCCGTGGCGTTTAAGGAACGGCGCGTAGTCAGCCCGCTCCTCCCAGGTCCACGGCTCGCCGTAAAATCCCTCGATAACACCTAATTGCGTATCTGCCATTAATTAACATCCTACGGGCAAACTTTTTAAAATTAGCCGCAAAAGGCACAAAAAACACAAATTAATACCAGCTTATAAAAAATATCCAAAATTTGCGGAAAGCGGGCCCTTACTGTATAATACCAAAAGTAACCCAAAAAATCTGATAAAACTGATTTTTTGGGACCTTGGAATAAATTTGCCGACGATGGCTTTAGCATTCTACGGGAATATGTAGTTTCACCAAACGGGTTAAAACTTTTTAATAAGCGCCGGCGCTAATCCCCTATCTCCCAAATCCTCCTTTATCTGAGGATTTGGGAAAGCTATAATAAATACTTCGATGACATCTTTTGAAAAAACGTTAAAACGGGAGAGGCCTGATCTTTTGGCTCCGGTGCGCCGGCTTTTGAACGGCGAGCCTGCTCATGACGGCAGAGTTTATCTCCTGTTCGCTGATAAACTTGCCGCCAAAGGAAGGACTTACGCCGCCATCGCCGCCTATGGAGCCGCCATACCGCTGCAATTTAAAGCCGGGGACGCCGCCGGCGCGCTTGAAACCACAAGGCGCCTTTTTTCTTTTCCAGACGGCGCTTTCCCGGGGGCGGGCCTGGCACTGGAAGCCGCGCGCGAGGTATTAGCCTGCGGCGGCCCCGAAACCTCACTCGCCATCTTGTTCGAAACGCAAAAACAGCGCCTTGTTCCGGACGATACTCCCGATGTTTTTGAAAAGATCTGCGCCGTTATCGCCGGACAAAAAGGGCTGGGCGCTGTGCGCAAACTATACGCCAAAGCTTTTCGTATTTCGCCGGAGGAACCGCTTTACCGCTACCATCTCGGCCTGTTTTGCGGACGCTTCGGGGATATGGCCGCTATGCGCAGAGAATTGTCCTCCTTTCTGTTACACCCCGGTAAAACCAGGCTCATGGAAAGATATGTCGCGGCGCTGATGCAGGATGATTACATGAGCGCGGTGCGGACCGCGGAAACCATTATTGACGCCCCCGAAAACAACTACGTTTACAGCCGCCTCTGGAATCCCTGGGGAGACCGGAAAGCCTTGGTTGATCCTTCTTTTATTCCGGCCCGGCTCGCGGCCTTGGAAACAGCGCTATTTCCGAAAGGCCTGGAATTTTATCGCGAATTTTACCGGGGCATGCTCGTTTTTTTCGGGGATGATCCGCAGGCCGCGCTAAAGATATTCAACGCAATGAAGACGCCCGCACCCGGACGCTACGGCTGGATGCGCTTTACGGCGGGCTGGCTCAAGCTTTACGCCTGCGATCTTGAAGGCGCGCGCCGGGAATTCGAGACCGCGGCCGGATCCCGGTTCAACCTTCACGCCGCGCGCGGGCGTTTGGCCGAGATCGCGGCCTGCCGGGGCCGGTTGCCCGAAGCACTATCGATATTCGCGGAGCTTGAAGCGGATGGGAAGGACCTGGGGTCTAAATACGCCTGGGAAGGCCAGCTCCGGCTTTTCGCAGGCGACTGGAAGGGCGCGCTTAAATGCCTGGAGACGGGAATTAAATACGGCGATGACGCTGCTTATTGCTGGCGCGGAGCGGCCCGCTTCAAACTTGGAGACAGCGCCGGCGCGCTCAAAGATCTCGATTACTGCGTAAGCCTGTTCCCTACGGATTATGAGGCCCGCGTCTGGCGCGCAGAAGTATTGCGGGAAACCGGCAAGTTCAACAAGGCGCTGGCCGATCTGGATTATGTCATCCGGCACGCTTGGACTTACGATATGGCGCTATTGAACCGCGCCTTCATATACGCGCGCGCGGGCTGGCTCGGCAAAGCCCGCAGTGATCTTGCGAGCGTTGACCGCGCTATCCTGGCCGCAGCCGGCGCGGATCCGGAAAACTGCGATCTGAAGGACGCCTCTTCTAAATTTATCCGTGAGACCTGTCTCACGCTTCTGGCTAAAGCAAAAGGCGACCGCAGGAACGACCGGTATTTCCGCGCCATGTGGCTGCCGCCGCGCGGCCGAAATAAGGTCAATACATTCCGCTTTTTTTAAGCTCTCCGCCGGTAAGCGGCGCCCTGAAAAGCATATAGACCCAGGCTTGGTAAGCGATCACCACGGGCAGGAAGATCAGAACCACGATCGTCATCAGCTTGAGCGTATAAGCGCTCGAAGAGGAGTTATGCAGCGTAAGGCTGAAAGCCGGATCGATCCTGGAGACCAGCATATCCGGATAAAGCCCGGCGAAGCCGGTAAGGGCGAAAAGGACTATAGCTCCGAGCGAGACGGGGAAGGCCTTGCCGGGCAGACCACAAGCCAATAATATCTTGGCGACGGCCAGCGCCGCGACCAGCAGCAGCGGCAGGGCCAGCAGATATTTGCGCGAGAGGAAATTGACATAGAGTTCCGTGCTCATCAGGCTCGCGGCGATAAAGACCAGCAGCAGGACCACCAGCGCGTACCAGCCTTTTGAAGCCAGCGCCTTTGCCCTCGCGGCCACCGGCGCGGGCGTCTTGAAAGAAAGCCAGAGCTGGCCGTGAAAGAAAAAGAACGCGCAGAAGAGCAGGCCCGTCAGCAGCGAGTAAGGATTCAGCAGTCCGAGGAACGTTCCGCGATAACCATCCGCCCCTAGCTCAAGCCCGCGGAACAGATTGCCGAAAGCCACGCCGAACAACAGGGCGGCGAGAAAGCTGGAGACCGCGGCCGACCTTTCCCAGAAGGTCTTCCAGGCTGGGGCCTGCCCCTTTCCCCTGAACTCCAAAGAAACTCCCCTGATTATCAGCGACAGAAGTATAAGGAACAGCGCGGGGTAGAGCCAGCTGAAGAGATCGGCGTATACGGCGGGGAAAGCCGCGAAGGTGGCCCCGCCGGCGGTTATAAGCCAGACCTCGTTGCCGTCCCAGAACGGACCGATGGAAGCGAATACGCTCCGGCTTTCTTCTTCGCCGGAAGCCGCCAGCCAGCCTGAAAATCCCACCCCGAGGTCGAAACCGTCCAGAGCGAAGTAGCCGGCCCAGAGCACCGCCCAGAACACGAACCAGATCTTTGCGTAATCCATATCAGGCCTCCATTCCCTTGCGCGCGTACTTGGCCAGCAGCCAGATATCGGCTACGCCCAGCGCACCGTAAAACACGACGAACCCCGCGAGCGACATCCAGACCTGCGCCGTGGTCACGTTCTTTGAGAGCCCGTCGGCCGTGCGCATCAGCCCGTAGACCACCCACGGCTGCCGCCCGATCTCGGTGACGATCCATCCCAGTTGTATCGCGATATACGGCAGCGGAATGGAGAAGAGCATGATCTTAAGGAACAGCGGATATTTTAGCAGCAGGTCTTTACGCGCCAGCACCACGCCGATCCCCGAAAGCAGTATGAAAAGCAGGCCCAGCGCGACCATGGTCCTGAAACTGAGGAAGACCGGCAGCACGGGCGGGCGGTCCTGCGGCAGGAAATCCTTCAGGCCTTTTACCTCGGCGGTGGGCGAATGGAACGCCATCAGCGAAAGCGCGTACGGAACTTTAAGGGCCTCCACCGAATTCCCCTCTCCGCTTAGCGACGGGACGACAAACAGCGTATAAGGCGCCGATGTCTTCGTTTCCCAGACGGACTCCATCGCGGCGAACTTGGAAGGCTGGTTCTTCGCGGCGTTCATGCCGCTCATGTCGCCCACCCACGCCAGCAGCAGGGCGCTGGCCAGCGCGAAGGCGGCTCCGGCTCCGAAAGAGATCTTAAAAAGTTCCTCCTGGTTCTTCCGCAGCAGATGCCAGGCGGAAACGCCCATAACGAAAAAGCCGGCGATGACCCAGGCGGCGAGCACGGTATGGGAAAATTCCAGCCAGCCGTAGGAGTTAAGGAGCAGCGCCTTGAAATCCACCATCTCCGCGCGCCCGTTGCGCAGCACATAGCCGACGGGCCGCTGCATCCAGCCGTTGGCCAGCAGGATCCAGAGCGCGGACATATTGGTGGCGAAGGCGACTATCCACATGGCTCCCGCGTGTGCTTTCTTCGACAGCCGGTCCCAGCCGAAGACCCAGACGCCTATGAACGTGGATTCCAGGAAGAACGCGACCGTGGCCTCTATGGCCAGCGGCGCGCCGAAAATATCTCCGACGTACTTTGAGTATTCGGCCCAGTTCATGCCGAACTGGAACTCCATGGTTATACCGGTGACGATCCCCAGCGCGAAATTTATCAGGAACAGCTTGCCCCAGAAACGGGTAAGGGAAAGGTAGCGCGCGTCCCCCGTTTTCGCGTAGCGGGTCTCGAACCAGGCTATGAGCCAGCCCAGGCCCAGCGTGAGCGGCACGAAGATAAAATGGAACATGGCCGTCACAGCGAACTGCAGCCGGCTAAGCGTTAAAATATCCATAAGCGAATCAGCCTCCAGCACAAGATTATAATATTTCCCAAATCCTCAGATAAAGGAGGATTTGGGACCTTCGGGATCAATGCCGGCGCTCATAAAAAAATTTTCAGGGAATTTATTCACGGACAACTTGGACGCCGTTATAGTCGAGCCAATCCAGAGAAAGCGGACTGATTATGGCGCAGGCGGGGACTGTCACCGACTTTTGGCCGGGCTTGACCAGGCGCTTCATCTCCCAGTCTGTAATAAACACCCGTTTCGGCAAAGGCTTTGACGCTTTGGACAACAGCGGGCCGCGGGGCTTTGACGCTGAGGCCGCGCCCGCGGGACCACGCGAAAGATAGCCCGAGATAATGTCCGCGATATCGCCTTTTGTAAGCATAAGTAGAGGCTGGACAGCTTGGCGGCTAGACGGCTTGACTGCCGGAAAACGAACAGAGCGACTGCCCAGCCGTCCAGCTGTCTAGCAGTCTAGCCGCCCAGCAAATACTGTTACGCTTTTACCGAGATCTTAGCGATATATTTATCCAGGTCGTCATGAGGCCTCGGGATGACGTGCATGCCGACGAGTTCTCCGACTTTCTGGGCCGCCGCGGCGCCTGCTTCCACGGCCGCTCGCACCGCGCCGACTTCGCCTACGCAAAGCGTGGTCACGTAGCCGGAGCCGATCTTCTCATAGCCGATGAGCCGTACGTTGGCCGCTTTGGCCATGGCGTCCGAAGACTCTATCATGCCTATAAAACCCTTGGTCTCTATCATTCCCAACGCTTCTTTCGGTTCTGACATATTAATATCCTCCATAACTATCAAACATCAACGGGATTAAGGATTAAGTCGTAAGTTGTAAGTAAACAACAAAACGAATTTTAAAAAACTTTTAACTCTTAATTCTTAGTACTTAATCCTTATCTTGATCCTGGTTCAGTACTGTCCCTTCGCCGCCTGCCCGCCGGAAACTATGGCGATGCTGGCGCTGGTGCCCAGGCGTGTCGCGCCGGCTTTTATAAGGTCTTCCGCCGCCTTCGCGTCCTTTATTCCGCCAGAGGCCTTAACACCCATCTCCGGTCCCACAACTTCGCGCATCAGGGCCACATCCTCGACGGTAGCGCCGCCGGAGCCGAAACCCGTGGACGTTTTGACGAAATCGGCGTTAGCCTGCTTTGCCATCTTGCAGGCGCGGATCTTTTCGTCCTTGGTCAGATATGAGGTTTCAATGATGACCTTCAGCACCTTGCCGCGCGTCGCCTCGCGCACGGCCTTGATATCCTCAAGCACGAGATGATCGTTGCCCGACTTTAAAGCGCCGATATTAATGACCATATCTATCTCTTCGGCCCCGTTGGCGATAGCGTCGCGGGCCTCTATCGCTTTCACCGTCGGAGTAGTAGAACCCAGCGGGAAACCTATGACGGTACAGACCTTGACGCAGCTCCCATTAAGCAGCCTGGCCGACATGGCCACATAGCCCGGGTTCACGCAAACGGAGGCAAAACGGTACTTGCGCGCTTCCTCGCAGAGCTTACCTATTTCCTCCTGAGTAGCGTTGGCCTTCAAAAGGGTATGGTCTATCATCCCGGCGATCGAATTGCTCGATTGTCCGGGATTGCAGAAACTCACGCGCTCGACGCCCATCTCTTTTACCTGACTGGCGGTGTATTTATTAAGAGGGTTGCAGTTCTGGCAGGTGGAGGAACAGGTATTCTCCTCCAGCCGGCAGTCGCCGGCGCCAGCGCATTTTTTAGGCGTTTGGGGAACCTGCTCACCGGGATTATTCACCAGCGGGTTCTGAAAAACTTTGCCGGCCGAACCGATGGGAACGGAGTCCCCGGGCATAGTGTATTTGAAGGGACCGGAACCAAGGCCCGTTCCTTTTAAGATCTTGGCCACTTCCTCAGCTATTTTTTTTATCTCGTCGTCACGCATATTTTTTAACCTCGCTTTTAGAACTTACCTGGTCCACTATGCCGCAAATAACGGTCCTCACGGGGGACCTGGGATTGCCGAGCACTTTCCTGGCCGAGCCGCCTTCGTCCACCACCAGAACCACGTCGCCGGGACCGGAACCTATGCCGCCGTCCACGGCCAGAGCCGTCTCTCCCGAAAATTTAAGAGGATCATACGGATCGATTGCTTTCACAAGGAGTAGCTTGTAATTGCACAGCTCTTTGTGTTTTCTGGTGGCCCACACGTTGCCCACTACTTTAGCTATGAACATAGATCAGTCCTGAAGCGCTGAACAAACCTTATTAATTTAACCTTCAGCTCTTCTGCGCTTCAGAGCTTCAGGCCTATTATTTGTTTGCCGTCTATAATTCCGACTATAGCGGCGTCCACCGGCGGCGGATCGGACTTCACCGAAGTCTCCCCTTCCCAGCCTTCGAAAGCCACTATGGCCTCTCTCGACGCCACAAAAAAAACCGTCTCGCCGGCGCCGGCGCCCGCAGTGTCGGCGGCAACAAGAGGCTCGCCTACGGGCTCGTCGGTGTCCCAATCCAGCGGTTGTATAAGGAGCATGGTCTTAGACTCCATGCCACAGCACTGCCTGGAACAGAACACCCTGCCGATGACTTTAGCCTGTTTCATAAAAATTCAATTTGCTGGACAGCGAGACCGCTAGACGGCTAGACTGCTTTTTAGGAGTTACCTTATAGCTGTCCAGCTGGCAAGCTGTCCAGCGGTCCAGCCGGTCGTTAGCAGCAGCGCTGCTCTATCGCCGTGATCTTATCAAGGCGCTTCTGGTACTTCCCGCCCTCAAAGGGCGTATTCAACCACACTTTTACCATTTCCTGAAGGGCAAGCTCGCCGTGCGTCTTTCCGCCGAGACAGAGCACATTGCAGTCTTCATGGGCCGCGGCGAAACGCGCGGAGATAATATCGTAGGCTGCCACGGCGCGTATCCCGTGGATCTTGTTGGCGGCGAGAGGCATCGCGCCGTTAAAACCGTCTATCAGCACTCCTTTCTCGAATTCTTTTTTGCGCACCGCGTCCCCCACCAGCATGGCGATATCGGGAAAATCAACCGGTTCCACGGAGTAGCAGCCGAAATCCGTAACGTCATAACCCAGCACCTGCATGAATTTCTTAAGTCTCTCCTTGGCTTCAAAACCGGCGTGGTCGGAACCGATAACTATCCTCATAAATTCTCCTATTTTAAGCGTTAAGGATTAAGTACTAAGTAGTAAGCTGCCGAAAGTAAGGATCTCAAAAAAACTTAAAACTTAAGACTTAATCCTTACCACTTATCATATCCGCCACATGCGCATGCGCGTTAGGGATGACCATCCGGGTGACGACGGCGGCCTCCCCGATCGCTTTCACTCCGGCGGAGATGGCGGTCCTGACCGCTCCGACATCCCCCGTCACGGTAAAATACCCTTTGCCGCCGATACCGCGCCCGGTGTTAACCTCGGACACATGGACGAAAGCCGCCTTTGCCGCGGCATCGGCCGCGAACACGGCGGCCAGGGCGTCTTTGGTCTCGACCATGCCGACGGCCTCGACCTTAGCTGCCTTTACCTTTTTGTTGAGCGCAGCAAGCACTCCGGAATGGATGTTGCGTATGATATGGCTGGCCACAACAGTTCCGCCCGCTATCTCGACGCCTTTGGCCAGTGAAGACTCGACTTCCCCTACCGGCCCCGAGATTATGATGATATATTTGCCCTTGGAGATTGGCATAGCCGTCTCCGGCGTAATGCCGGCGGCCTTGCACATGGCGTCCAGCGTCTCAACGCCCTTGGCGATGGAAGTGCTCTCAAGTAATCCGATGGAAATATTTGCCTGCATGATCATTCTCCTTAAAAAGCCAATCGTTTCAGATAAAGGTACAGGTATAGGTATAGTTTATTGCACTTATTCAGAACGTTCCTTAACTCTACCTTTACCTATACCTGTCTTTTATGCGATCCTCATATAACCCACGAGGCTGCATTGCAGCGGCCGCACGAAATGGGAAGTCTTGGTTATGCCGTCGCCCGTGGGCGTGCCGATCGACATGGAAGCGTAACCCTCTCCAAGACCCAGGCCGTGCAGAGTGCAGGCGTTCTTAACGAAAATGGAGCAGGCCATCCGGCGGCCCATTTTGGTCATGTTCCGCACGTCGGTCGAGTACATCCCGGACGTGTGGTGATGCTCCCATTCCAGCTTGTAAGCCAGCTCTATGGCCGTGTCCACATCGCGCGCCGAGGTTACGGGCAGTACCGGCATAAGCTGTTCGGAGATCACGAAAGGATGGTCGCTCGGGACCTCGGACCACAGCACGCGGACCTCGTCGGACAGGCTGAGCCCGATGGATTTAGCGATGACGGCCGCGTTCTTTCCGATAAATTCTCTGTTGACCTTGGGCTCCTTTCCGGGCTCCAATATGGCAAGCTTCGTCAGCTTGTCTATCTGGGAGGCCGTAAGTTCGTAAGCTCTTGGGTCCTTGCGCATGCTCTCCAGGAATAAAGCCCTGGCCTTCTCGGTAACGACAACTTCCTTTTCGGCAATGCACAGCACGTTATTGTCGAAGCCGCAGCCGGTGATTATCTCGCGGGCGCAATCCGGGAAGACCGCGGTCTCGTCCACGACTATGGGCGGGTTGCCGGGACCGGCCGCGATGGTCTTGCAGGCTTTGCCCACCGTCATGGCCACTTTAACTATGGCCGGACCTCCGGTGACGATGTTCATGCGGCCCTTGGGATGGGCTAAAAGCTCGCGGGTGGATTCCTGCGTCGGTTTTTCTATGGTCGTGACAAGGCAGGCCGGACCTCCGGCGGAAATTATCGCGGAGTTAAGAACGCGCACGCAGTCCTGCACGCAGCCCTTCGCGGCCGGATGAGGAGAGAACACGGCCGAGTTGCCGGCGGCGAGTATGCCGATGGCGTTGCTGATAATGGTGGCGACGGCGTTAGTGGACGGCGTTATCGCCGCCACGACCCCGAAGGGCGCCCACTCCACCAGCGTCAGCCCTTTGTCTCCGGTATACGATACCGATCGCAGGTCCTCCACGCCGGGAGTCCTGGCTGCTACGATAAGGTTCTTCTGTATCTTGTCTTCCACGCGGCCCATGCCGGTCTCGGCGACGGCCAACTGCGCCCAGCGCGCGGCGTTATCCACCGACGCCCTGCGCATAGCCTCTATGATCTTTGAACGCGCTTCCATGCCCAGGTCCTGGAACACGACCTGCGCTTTTTCGGCGGCGCCGACCGCCGCGTCCACCGAGGAGAATACGGGGCCGTCGGAACCGGCGCCGGGACGCGCCTGCGCGGGTTCGATATCGAGATTCCTGACCACTTCTGCAACAATGCGTTGAAGTTCTTCGTCGCTTATAGGCATATATTTAAGACAGCGGTTAGTGGTCAGCGGCTGGTGGTTAGCGGTGAAATTCATAATTTACGCAACCAGCAACCGCTGTCGTGATCACTTACCGCCGTTGGTATCCTTCCGTTTAGTGAACACTGTCTTACCATCTTTCTCTATGGTATCCACGATGGCGAAAATAGTGCAGTCCACCGGCGTGCTTTCGGTCTTGGAGGTCTGCCTGGCGCTCGAACCCTGCACCAGCAGGACCAGCTCCCCTTCGCCCGCCCCTACTGAATCAATGCCCACCAGGACATTGCCGCGCGGCTTGTCGTCCAGACCGACTGGCTGGACCATAAGCAGCTTGGAGCCGACGAGTTTGTCGTCCTTGCGCGTGCAGACCACATTGCCGACCACTCTGGCAAATAACATAAGGCCTCCAATTAGAGCTGAAGAACCGGAAGCGCTGAAGTTCTGAAGTAATTCAGGTTTTACCTTAAAGACTCCAGACTCTTCAGAGCTTCAGTCCTTCAGCGCTTATTTCTTCTTCGCTTCCAAGCCGATAGGCAGTCTGCCCTCGAGGTCGGAATGCGGCGAAGGTATCACGTGAACGCTCACGAGCTCGCCGATCTTCTGGGCGGCCGCGGCGCCGGCGTCGCAGCTGGCCCTGCAGGCGGCCACTTCGCCGCGGAACAGGATGGTGACGAGGCCGGAGCCTATCTTCTCATAGCCGACCAGCTTGACGTTGGCGGCTTTCACGGCGGCGTCCGCCGCTTCGATGCAGGCCACTAAACCTTTGGTTTCTATCATTCCAAGTGCTTCCATGTTTTTCTCCTAAGTTTAAGGTTAAGGTATAGGTAGAGGTATAGATCGAGGTATCGGAAGGAGATCGCTATCCCTTACTCTACCTCTACCTGTACCTTTACCTAATCGTCTCATACAATATACGCCGGGTCGTTGTTCTTCAGGCCGGCGGCGTTGGCCTCTTCCACGTCCAGGTGGAGTTCCAGCGCGAACTTATCGGACACGCGGCACAGCACCCTCTCGTAAACGGTTTCCCTTTCGGTACCGGAACCGCAGCGCACCCGCACTTCGGTCCCGTCCTTTATCTTCATCAGCTCGGCGTCCTTGGGGTGAAAATGAATATGCCGCTTGGACAGGATCACGCCTTTACCGATTACCACCGAACCTTTCGGACCCGTGATCTTTATGCCGGGAGAATTCTCCAGCTTGCCGGAATCGCGGATGGGCGGCTCCACTCCCAGCGCCCTGGCGTCGCCCAGGCTTACCTCTATCTGGGTATACGTCCTGTAGGGGCCTATCATCCTGACATTTTTCAGCGTCCCTTTCGGACCTTCCACCGTCACCATCTCATCGCAGGCGAAGAACCCCGGCTGGCGGAGCTGCCTGTAAAGGACCGGCTCGGCGTCGGCGCCGAAGACCGCTTTAAAATCCTCTTTCGTGAAATGCACGTGCCTGTTGGAAATGCCCACCGGCACCGGCGTCTTAGAGCGCTCGGCGCGAAGCTTAAGTTCTTCCACTATCTCTTTGGTCAATCCTTCTTCCATGTTGTTTGTCCTCGATGTTGTCTATCTTGAAAGTACCTCTTCGAAATGTATGACCCGCAGGAACTTGTCGGCTTTGAGGCTCTCGCCGCCGACCAGCGCCCCGTCGATATCCGGCATCGCCATCAGCGTGTCGATATTGTCGGCCTTGACCGAGCCGCCGTAGAGGATGCGCACCGCGGAGGCGTAGTCCCTGCCGTAGAGCCGCTCCATCTGCTTCCTGACGAAAGTGTGCGCGTCCTGAGCCTGCTCGGGCGTCGCGGTCTTGCCGGTGCCTATCGCCCACACCGGCTCATAAGCTATGACGACGCGGGAGACCTCTTCCGCTTTCAGGCCCGCGAAAGCGCCGGCGAGCTGCGTTTCGAGCACGCGGTAGGTCTGCTGCGCTTCCCGCTCTTCCAGAGTTTCGCCTATGCACAGGACCGGCGTGATATTATATTTTAAAGCGGCCTTCATCTTCTTGTTCACGATCTCATCGGTTTCGCCGAAGATCTTGCGGCGCTCCGAGTGCCCTATGATCGCATGGGTGCAGCCCGCGTCAAGGATCTGCGTCGGGGACACGGCGCCGGTGAACGCGCCTTTTTCCTCCCAGTGCACGTCCTGCGATGAAAGTATTATTTTGGAGCCGGCCAGGGCCTCGCGCACCATCCAGAGATTCGTGTAGGTCGGCGCGACCAGCACCTCGTGCGGCAGATCGGGAGAAAGCCCTTTTTTCAGGGCCAGCGCCAGTTCGCCCGCCTCTTTCGCGTTAAGATGCATCTTCCAGTTGCCGGCTATCATCGGTGTTCTGTTCTTGTTCATATATTTATTATCTTCCTATTTTTTTATGCGGTCGTTCAGGCCGTACATTTTTACTGTCGCGTCTTATCTATAAAGCCGACCTCCTGCCAGCCAGAGCTTTATATCAGCTCTCTCAAGAGTTCTTTCCTGGGCTGCGGAATGACGACTTTTTCCACTAAAAGCCCTTTTTTCGCTACGATGGCGGCCCCGGCGGCCACGGCGGTCTCTGTCGCGGCCACGCTGCCTGTCATCGTGGCGAAAGCCTTGCCTCCCAGCGCCATCGCCAGCCGTATCTCGAGGAGCTTCACCGAACCGGCCTTCACGGCGGCATCGGCGGCCTCTATCAGGGCGGAAACCGAGAACGATTCTATCACACCCAGCGCTTCCAACTCTTCCACCGCAACCGCTCCCTCTATAGCGGGGAACACTTCCTGATGTATATTGGGGATGACGAAATTATCCACCAGCGCGTACGCGGCCTTATTGGCGCCGGCCTCCACCGCCGCGTTCACTGCCCCGACCTCTCCCGAAACCAGGATGAGGTATTTTCCTGGACAGACCGTTCTGGAAAGCAGGAGCGTGATGTCCGAGGTTTTAAGCATCGCGTCCGCGGCCTCAAAACCTTTGGCGATGCTTGAAAGTTCCACCCCGCCGATAGCATTGTGCATAAAATTCCCTTGTGTACCGCTTAAAGCGAACCAGTGAAATAGCGAATGAAAAAATAACGCATTAAGATCCGCATTCCGGCCCTGTTCGCTATTCGCTTTTTGCGACCAGTTTATCAGCCTAAGCCGTTATCTCGACGTATCTGTCGTTCACCTTGGAAATCTTTCCGTCGATACTGGCGTGTACGGGCGTGCCGAGCTTATCGGCCGGCACGTCTCCCACGATGGCGCCTTTTTTTACGCGGTCGCCGGCCTTCACCGAAGAAGAGCATGGAACGCCTACGTGCTGCAGGAGAGCTATCCTGACGCGGGCCGGCTTATAATCGTTCTCAGCGTAGGGCGCATCCACATTGTAATCCGCCAGACCCAGGCGCTTTATAAGCTTGGAGACCGGCACCTTGCGTTCTTCCCTCACCGGATGCGGCGCGGTGGCGCGGCCCGTGTTGAGGACGGAATTTTTGAACCCGAGCTTCATCTCTCTCAGATCGGCCTTGGAGGACACGCAAATCTCACGGGGGTTAAGATTTTCCGGACAGGAATAAAGCGCGCAGAGAGAGCATTCGCAGCAGAGAAGGGCGAATTCGCTGTGAAGTTTGCTTCCGCCGCCGGTGAACATCAACGAGCGCATGGCGCGGTGCGGCTGGAGAGCGTGCCCCAGCAGATAGCGCGGACAAAGTTCGGTGCAGAGCGAGCACTGATCGCAGGCGGAGCGCCCTATGCGGGAGAACACGGGCCTGGACTGGGCTTTTTTCACTATGAGCGGATGGTCCTTGGGCAGAACTATTATTCCGCCCGAGGACTTGGTCACCAGCGTGTTAAGATCGGTTATCACCCTGCCCATCATGGGGCCGCCGTCTATGCCCGCGGCATATCGTATCTTAAGCCCGCCGGCTATCTCTATCGCTTCGGCGTAAGTTATGCCGACGGGGACCTTTATGGTGCAGGGCCTTTTCACGGCCCCGGTGACGGTTATATATTTTTCGGTGACGGGCCTAGTATCGGACAGGGCGGCGTTATAAAGAGTTTCCACATTGCACACCACGCAGCCCACGTCTATGGGGATCCCCCCCATCGGGACCACGCGGCCGGTAATATCGTAGACCAGACAATGCTCGTCTCCGGCAGGATAATAATCGCCCAGCAGCGCTACCGAGATATTCTTGCGGGTCCGGGCTATCTCCTGCAGGCGTTTTATGATCTTTTCATGCTTTTTCTTTATGCCGACAATGCCCTTTGACGCGCAGGTCGAGCGCATCATAAGTTCCAGACCGTCGAATATCTTTTCCGGATAATATTCCAGAAGCTTCTGATCTTTTTTAAGCAGCGGTTCGCATTCGGCGGCGTTCACCAGGACATATTCGGCCCTGCTTTGCGCCTTAACGTAGGCAGGGAAACCGGCTCCGCCCGCGCCTACGACGCCGGAGGCCCGCAGCCGGGCCGAGAACTCTCGTGTAAAGTCCGCGTTTATGGTCATGGATCGCCGGTAAGTCCTTCCCTAACAAGCCTGAAGGACTCGGATAAAACTCCCTTACTTCGCCACCAGTCTTTTCTTGACCGCGGTAGCCAGCCGTTTGATGCCTTCCGAGATCTCGGCGGGTGTCGCATAGGAGAAATTCAGGCGCATGGTGTTCTTGCCGGAACCGTCGCAGTGGAAAGCCGAGCCGATAACATAAGCCACGCTTTCTTTTATGGCGTCCGCGAACATATCGTCGGCGCTCATGTTCTCGGGAAGCTTGACCCAGAGGAACAGCCCGCCTTCCGGTTTGGTCCAGGTGACGCCTTCCGGCATATGCTCTTCAAGGGCGGCGAGCATGGTATCCTTCTTCATCTTGTAGACCTTGTTCACCACGGCGATATGTTTTTCGAAGTATCCGGACCTCAGGAATTCCGCGGCGATGAGCTGATTCAGGCTCGAGGAGCATAGGTCCAGCGACTGCTTAAGGATCTCCATCTTTTTGATGATCTGCTCGTGCGCGACTATGACGCCGATCCTGAGCCCCGGCGCGAAGGTCTTCGAGAACGTGAACAGCGAGATGATATTATCAGTGTTCCTTCCCTCTTTATCCAGGCGGTAGATCATCTTGGGCGCCGTGCCCTCGAAGCGCACCTGGCGGTACGGGGAATCCTCTATGACGGCGATATTGTATTTTTCGGAAAGTTCGATGACTTTTTTTCTTCTTTCTTCGGAGAGCGTCACGCCGCTCGGGTTCTGGAAATCCGGCACCAGGTAAAGGAACTTATAATGCTCGTCCTGGTTTCGCAGCCAGTGAAGCCGCTCTTCCAGGTTGTCGGTCATTATCCCGTCCTCGTCCATTTTGACGCCCACGAAATCGGCGCCGTAGGACTTGAAGACCTGCAGGCCGCCCATGTAGCTGGGCATTTCCACCAGCACGGGGTCCGACGCGTCTATGAACAGTCGCCCGACCAGATCGAGGGCCTGCTGGGACGCCGTGGTGACGATAATGTTGGCGGGCTTAACGGTCAGGCCTTCATGTTTCTTAAGGAACTTTATGAACTCTTCTTTGAACTCCGGCAGGCCGTCGGTCGGGCCGTACTGAAGCGCCACCTTGCCGTTCTTCGCCATAATATCCTTTACGGCGTCGGCGACGAAATCGTATGGGAAAAGTTCCGGGTCGGGCAGGCCGCCGGCGAAGGAAATTATACCGGGCTTATTGGTTATTTTAAGGAGTTCCCTGATCACGGAAGCTTTGGTGCGTCTGGGAGCGGTGGCGATGTTCTTTGCGATATCAATCATGACGACCTCCGGGGGTTATTTGAAGGCCCGTGCCTTCTAGATAATTTACCCTATTAAAATATATATTTCAAGAAAAAAATCGGCTCTGCCGCGGATAAGCCGCTAAAAGCCGCGGGAACTATAAAAGACAATACGGCATTCCCGCGCCGGACGCGAAGGGATCTCCGGGTCAGAGCAGGATCCTGTAATTGGACGATAAGGCCGCGTACACGGCGGAGATCAATGAAATTATGGAGAAACAGACCAGCAAACAATACCCGAAATTATTCGCCGCCTCCGGACCGGCGCCGCCCGCCGCGGCCGCTGACTTGACGACAGCACGGCCCTTTGCCTTCACGGGCTTCGCATCCCCCGAGGGCAGCATCCGGCGCAGGATCTTTTCGGCGGTCTGATTGTACAGGAAAAGGAAAAAAAGCGGCGCGTAAGGGATAAAATACCGGCCCTGAACGCCGAAAACATACTCTTTGCCCGTCCCTGTCCAGTACAGATACATGCCGGTTTCCACGATAGCGATCCCGCTGGAGAACAGGGCCAGCGGCAGCAGCCTGTCCTTTATCCCGGTTTTGATCCCCGGAACTGACGACAGCAGCGCCGTGAGCAGCAGCGCCAATAAATAAAGGTCGATGTGCCAGGCGGGCAAATGTTTGTTCATCCAGCCGAAGCGGCCCACAAAGCTGTCCAGATACACCCCCCTGTTATGGATAAAGACCGTATTCGACAATATCCCTAGATACCTGAGCGGATCGCTGAGAATAAAGCGTTTTTGCGCCGCCGCGTCCGTGCCCACGGGAGAGAGCGTCGGATCTATCTTCTTCTGCTCGTCGGTCGGGGCCGGCGGCGGCGCGGCCGGGGTCTGTGAGTAGGCATGCGGCGTGTAAGCGAACCTGAACAGGGGTTTCAGAGACCAGATCCGCGCCCCCAGAAGGACGGCTAACGCGAGACAGACGGAAACTGCGGCGTATTTTTTGAGCGGCCCGATCCTGGAGACGGGAATAAGGAAGTACAGCCCGGCCAGCACGAAATAAACCGACCGGCTGGCCGTCACCAGAAAAGAGAGGACGAATATGCCGGCCAGGTCCCGCCCGCTTACCTTATCCGCTGCGCCGTAGGCGCATCGGAGGAAAAGGGCGGCGAGCAGAAAGGACAGGCCGAAGATCATTCCGTCCTTGGCCAGCGAAGAACACAAAAACAGGGTCATCGGCATAAGCCCCAGCAGGAAGAACACCCATTTAAAAAATGGGGCGGTTTGGATGGCCAGATAGATCAGGAAGATGGAAAACAGCAGATTAAAGATCCTTCCTATATATAAAAGCGTCACCGGCGAAGCGTCGAACTGCCTGCCGATAAATATGCCCAAAGCCTGCGGCACGTGCGGGAAGATATACTCGGGGACGCTCAGCTCGCTTCTGACCGACGGGTTCAGCGCCACTTTCCTCTGGGCAAGTATCTCGTTCAGGCTGGTTTTCGCGTACGGCATGAAATTCATTCTCTTAAAGACATCCGTCAGCGCGACAAGCGACGTCGGCACCGTGGGATCGTATTGAAAAATATTCAGTTCGGAGATCTGATAGCTTCTGTAAAAGTGATAGTTCTCGTCCGGCGACTGGAGAGGCGGATTGACGAAGGCCAGCGCCAGACCGAAGACCAGAGCCAGGACGGCATAGATCTTTTCCGGCGCGAATTTCAGGCCGGAGGCGAACTGTTTCAGCCCGGCGGCGAACACGATGAGCGAAGCCGTGAATAAAGCCGCGAGGAACAGGGCTATCTTCGACCAGTTGAAGAAACCGGAGTTCGACTCGTAAGTGCGCACGCACAAGTTGCCGTTCATGGGAAAAACGGGGCCGCCGCTTTGCATAGTCGCGGAGGCGTCGTTATTTATGACCGGCCTCACCGACAACCCGCCTATTTTGCCGTCCGGCTTACCCATTAAGACAACGCCATCGTCTTTAGCGCCGTCTGCCGTGGACAGGCAGATCATCACTTTATTCCCTTTCCCGACATGGAGCTTTTCGGGAAAAGCAAATAGCTGGTATTTCAGCGTGGCTATGTTTTCAACGGTGAAATGTCCGGTATATAGCGTCCGGGAATTGGCGTCCAGCACCGACAGGATATTGTCGCTTAGGCGCCGGGCGTGCATTGAAACTATTCCCAGATCTATCGCGACAAGCCAGTCTTTATCCGCCGTAAATTCCTGTGAATACAGATAGCCCTGTGTCAGACTGGCCGATCCGGCTTCCCCGCAAGAATTCCCCTCCTGTGTGGGGAACGGCAGAACAGGCAGGTTCGAAAAGAAAATAACGGCCGCGGAAACGGCCAGGAACATCAAGCCAAAGAACAAGTTTTTAGGTTTATTCATAACTATTTTTCCTTCGCCTTTTCACGCCTTGTCTGCCGGCGGAGAGGACCGGATGATGACAAAAATATAATAATTCCGGGCTCGTTTTTTCAGCCTAAGCTTTCATCCTGCTTCGTGCTGTCGGCTATCCGCATACTTAAAAGACCTGAACCACTTTTACGCCATTGTACGATCGTACTATTCAGGCGGCACAACTCCGCTTCTTCCGCGTATACCACACCAAAAAACCGTATATAACAAGACCCGCCGCCGAAACCAGCTCCCCGGCGTACAGCAGCGGCGGCGTAAATTCCAGTTCCACCCTATGCCGCCCATGTTCCAGAGGCAGACCCATAAAACCGATATTTACAAGTTTCAATTCCGCCGGCCTGCCGTCCACTTTGGCCTTCCATCCTTTGTCATACGGGATGGAAAAAAACAATAGTTTTTCCTTTGCAAGATCGATCGTCCCGGCCAGCCGGTTCTGCCCGCTCTCAGTAAAAGACAGAGTCTCTTCTTTTAAAGCGTTAACGTATCTGCCGTAGCCCTCAAAACTCAACGGTTCGGCCTGCGCGACGGGATCAAAGACCTTAAGGCCGGAGAAGTCTTTAAGATCGTCCGAGCCGGCCACGAAAGCCCTCAATAAACTCTGCTCTTTAACTTTGGCGGACAGAGTTTTAAAACTTTCGTAAGGCACATACTTGTCGTACGTAAAACCAAGAGGGAGAAAATAGGAATTTTCAAACACCTGCACATCCCCGAGAATTTTTATCGGCTTATAACCCTTGCCGCCCAGATCGCTCCCCGGGTGGGCAAGCGCGTATTTGACGCTTGCGAAGCTCAAACTCAGAGCCCTGAAAGGTTTGTCAAGACCCCACAACCAGCGAGTTTCATCTTCCTTCGTAGCGTCCAGCACGCCCATCTCACCCAGAAATTTCACATAGTATAATTGGTTGAAAGAAGCGTACGCGGAGGTGCTTTTGTAGCCCTGCACCTGAGAGTCATTAGCACTGGCGTATTCGGCCAGGCTTGAACCATAAGTTTTCGCCACCCTGAAAAAACCGGGATCGATGGAATTAAGCCAGGCGACCGCATCGGCGCTGTAATCGTTATAACCGGTTTTACCGCGCAATTCCTCAGCGGACACGAGAGGGTGCTTGTTCACCGTGATCGAAGAAAAATAGGCCAGCTCTACGCATACTGTGGAGAGCAATAAGACTTGCGCCGGGAATTTATACTTTTTACCGCCCATAAGATAAACAAGTACCACATAGCCCGCCAGAAATACAGCCGCAATATTGCGGAGGTTCGGGTCGATCTTGCTGTTCGTATCGTCAAAGTAAGGAAAGAACAAGGCCGCAAGCAGCACCGACAGCGTGCCGGCAAGCAAAACCGGACTTACCCTGCCCGTTTTATCAATATAACTGAGCGACTGAGTAGCGAACCATAAAATAACCAGGACGATAACAAGCGACAAGCTTCGGTAATAATCACCGCTAAAGCCCCAAAAAGCCAGCCTGAAGAATGGGAAAACCACAGGAAGGGCGCATAATAAAAGGATCATGCCGTTTATAATTTTGCGCCGTTTATCGGAAAAATAAAAGATCTGCGGCGCTAAAAGCAGACTGAGCAGCCCGCAGTAAAATATAGGCGCTTCCAGATAATTATTATATCCCTTGAAATTGTTCCCGGTGCCCAGCATGTCGGTGGAAAAGGAACGACCGATAGCGCTGACCGTTTCGATCAAAGAAGCCGTATCAAAAATTGAATGAGATGCCAGCTGATGGAAGTAGGAAGCCCCCCCCCCTACGCGCGGGCTTTGCAGGATCAGCAGTACATTGCCGAAAGAAAAAACAGCGCTAATAGCCGCCCCCAGCAGACCAAGCCCCGTCAATTTCAAGTAAAAGACCGGCAATTCTCCTGCGCTGCGCTCTCCCTCCTGAAAAAACCGCGCCATAGCATATATGAAAATAAAGATCGCATACGGCAACCACAAAAAAACCTGATGAATGCCCATCAGAGCCACCGCAAGCGGGAAAAAGAACCATGCGCCTTCTTTGAAATATTTCTCGAAAGCGTAAAGGAGAAATGCAGCGAATACGGCTTCGGAAGAGAAAACGGACCAGCAGCTTCCAAGCACTATATAGCCTGAAAACGCGAATAGCGCTCCGCCGACAACTGAGGAAAAAGCCGACAGTCGGAGCTTTTTCAAGTACAGGTAAAAAATAATGCCGGCAAGCAGCGTTTTTAACACTTCGACATAAATAATACCATAGGCCACGCCTCCCGGAGGCAATAACAAAAACAACCCCATAAAATTATAACCCAGCGACGGAAAAATATTTTGTCCCATTCCCTGGTAAAAAGACCATCTGGGAAAACCCTCCATACGAATATACCGCGATAGCTGGACTAAATTGGGATAGACCACATTCAGGGAATCGCTGCCTATGTCCTTATATAGATAAACAGCTTTTAACAGCAGGAAATTTCTGAAAACAAAAAAAATGAGCGTAAGCAGCAGCCCGGTCAATATATAAACGCACCGGTCCGGCGGAATATTATCAAAAACGCCTTTTCCGGCCCGGCCATTTTCCTGAGCAGATATAGCTGGTAAAACTTTCCCGCGCGAGTGTTTTTTCATAGTATGCTATGCGCTTATAGTGATGATAACAATTCTTTTCTCCGACGGCTATACGCAATTTTTTAAAAAAATTAAATAGAATTTATTACCAGATCCGCAGCAGTTCCCCCAAGCGATTTTTTCAAGCTCCTAAGAAGTTTGCCCGGGCAGGATCCGGAAAAGCAGACAGGCATTATTACCGCGATATGAGCCATACAATGTAATTATATTAAAAAACGCACAAAAGGCGGACGGAGGCTGCTCAAGCCCCAAAAGCTCAGGTAACTTTCAATAAAGCGATTTGGGCACGCAGAAGACCTTAAAAATCAAAACATCTTCCTTTTACAACTGTCTCACGGCCAGCCGG
>Ga0118677_10000423_pt1 | contig 92381 bp, 72 predicted proteins | sample AliMusrvi5mmetaG_FD_86154 | JGI IMG/M metagenome (GOLD analysis project Ga0118677, IMG submission 86154) | reverse complement strand
CTAGCGCGTAGCGCAGCGGAGCGGTCTCCCCCGACTTGAGGGCGGCCTCCAGGCAATTCAAAGCCTCGGTGAAGCGTTCCTGGCGCAGTAGATCGACGCCAAAATCGTAGCGCTCCTGGGGTGAGGCGAATTCCAGGCGCTGCCGGTCCAGCTTTTGCCGGCACATCCGGGCGTACATCCGCGCCGATTCGTTGACCGAAAGTTCGGGGCCGTTGGAGGCGCTTTCAAACACTTCATACGCCGCACCGTAGTCGCCAGTCGAGAAAAGCCTCATCCCCTGGGCGAAGCACTCCGTATGGCTGCGGGCGTCGGTGGGCGGTTCGAACGGCGCTCCGTCGTGAGATTCGTTGGTCTTGCCTGACTTCTTCATACAACTCCAGCCGCCCAGTGAACAGGCTGTAGGGCCTAATGTATCCTATCTTTGGTAACAAATCGGACGCACCTGCGCAACTCATGGCTCTTTTGGGCCATAGTCAAGTTTTGGGTGCAGGATTCCGGCCAATCCGCCGTAAGCTGTAGTTAGTGAAACGGAACGCGTTTGACACGCGTCCAAGAAGCGGCCCACTATAGGGTTCTGGAGGCTGAGATGGCGAAACTGAACCTCTGGCTTGCATCCGCGTTAATTTGCGGTTTGTGGCCTTCCGCGTTCGCTCAAAACGCGATTTCCGCTAAAGCTGGTCTTGTCCAAGTGGCCGACGGCGAAGTGTTCGTGAATGACAAGGCTGTCGAGAACAAGATCGCTCAATTCACCGACCTGAAGAGCAAAGACATCCTGACCACAGGTGAAGGGCGTGCGGAGGTTCTTCTGACCCCCGGTGCGTTCCTCCGCATGACCGATGCCAGCGGGGTTCGCATGGTCTCTACGCGCCTCTCGGACGTGCGTATGGAGATGCTAAAGGGTGAGGCGGTCATCGAAGTGGCCGAGTTGCTCACCGACAATTCCATCACAGTGAACGTGGGAACTGCTGCATTCGAACTGCGCAAGGGCGGCATCTACCGGTTTGAGGCCGCACCCGGCCGCATCCGCGTTTATCAGGGCGAAGCGGTGGCCGTGGACGGCGACAAGACCGTCACAGTGAAGGCCGGTCACGAGTACGCCTATAACGGCAGCGCCTGGGCGCTGGGCCATTTCGACACGAAGGAAACCGACGCGCTGTACCGTTGGAGCGCCCGCCGTTCCGGCAACATCGCGGTGGCGAACGTTTCGGCAGCCCGGCAGGCGGGCAGCAGTTACGGCTCCTACTCCGGCTACATGAACACCGGAATGTACGGCAACAGCGGCATGTACGGCGGCTACGGAAGCGGCATGTACGGCGGCTACGGAAGCGGCATGTACGGCGCTGGCGGCAGCTGGTTGTACAATCCGTATTTCGGCATGTACACCTTCATGCCGTTCTACGGAACAGCATGGTCTCCCTTCGGCTACGCCTACTACACGCCAATCACAGTGGTCCCGGTGTACAACAACACACCAGTACAGGGCGGGACGACCGTCGCCCGTGGTGGACCGGTCAGAGGTATATCCGGCCCTGGCTTAACCGGGCCGACGCACACCTCGCTGCCGATCCGGACGACGCCTGCGCTCACCTCAAGCGCTGTACTGCATGCTTCCACGATCACCCGTGGCGGTGGTGGCGGGAACTCCTATCGCATGGGGTTTGGCGGCGGTGAGGGCAATTACAGCCGTGGCTACTCCGGCGGCGGCTCCTATTCGGGGACTTCCACAGTGAATACCTCGACGTCTAGTTCAGTTTCCTCTTCGCCGGTCCGAACGGGCGGTGGTGGTGGGGGCGGTGGCGTCAGCCGCTCACACTAGAAAAGTCTATTTCGCTCAGAATCGCAGAATCGGGAACGGGCGCAGCCAAGTGGCGGTGCCCGTTTTTTCGATGGCAGGAGTCCGACGGCGGCGCTTGAGGAGTGCTGCCTACGGCGCTAGGACCTGTCTGGAGCGGCGACTATAGTGGCCGCAGGACGGCACGCGCCGGCGCTCCGTCGGCTCCTACCAATCGCAGGGGGAGACAGGCCAAATCGTAGCGCCCAGGCTCGATGTTCGAAAGATCCAGACCCTCGATGATCCAGACGCCGGCTCCGAGGAGGATCAAGTGCGTCTCCGCCAGATCCTGGCTGAAACCGCCTACCGACAGGTAATCGATTCCGACGGTTCGGACCCCGGCCGCTACCAGGGACTGCGCAGCCTCTTTTGAGACATAAACAAAGTTATCAACGAAGTTCGGCAAGAGATTGTATCTGGACGAGTTGACTGTTTTGAAAAGGACTCTTTCGCCGGGTCGAAGATCCGCAGGAAGCTCTGCTGGACGGACCGCCACGGGGTCGAGGATCTGAATTACCCTGCATGGTCCCAACATGGCGTCGAGCGGGAGCGCATCCATCGCAGCGCCGTCCGGCAGGAAATGGCAGGGAGCGTCCACGTGCGTGCCCGTATGGGCGGAGAAGCTGCACTGGGTGAGATTAAACGCGTCGCCCTGCTCCAGTTTCATCACTTGCCTCACACTCACAGCGTCGTCTCCAGGCCAGACCACCATGCCGCTGTGCACGGGGACACTGATGTCAATCCAGTTGCTCACGGTGAACCTCATTCCCATTCTGCTGCAAACGCAGCCTTTGGTAACGGGGGCGAAGCGCGACCGCCAAGGAGGGGTGAGCGTTCTCGACATTGACCGCTCTCTATCGTTCGCGGCTCGGTGCTGGGCGGTGGGTACTGACTTTCCCGGATGGGGATGCGTCCGACGATTCAAGGTCAGCACTCGAGCGAGAATCGGATCGGCGAAAGGCAATCATTATTAACGAGATACCAGCCGTGCGGGGAACTGAATCCGGACGCCATTAGCGCTTCTCGAGGAAACGGCTGAGTCGCATGGAGTTGGCGATTACCGACAAACTTGAGAGCACCATCGCCCCAGCGGCGATAATCGGGTTCAAGACGCCTGTAATCGCGAGCACAATTCCAGCAGAGTTGTAGGCGAAGGCCCAAAACAAATTCTGGCCCACGATCCTGCGAGTGAACCGTGCGAGATCGAAGACGTCGATCACATGGGACAGCTTGGGGCTCATCAGCACCACTGTCGAGGCTTGCATGGCGAGGTCTGCGCCGGAGCCCATGGCGATACCAAGACGCGCGGCGGCAAGCGCGGGTGCATCGTTCACCCCGTCGCCCAGCATGGCGACCGTGCGGCCCTCGCGCTGGAACGACTGGACAATGGCCGCCTTTTGCCCGGGTGTCGCTTCGGAACGGTGCTCGTCGGCACCGACGGCGTGTGCCGCCCAGCCGGTTGTCGCTTCGCTGTCGTTTCCGGCGACAGCGACGCGGATTCCACGGGAGTGCAGTGACTCGATCAAGGGTCGGGCGTCGGGACGCAGCTCGTCGCCGAAAACCAGCAATCCCGCACGGCCCGCGACGCTCCACCAGGCGACTGTGCGCCCCATCCGCTCGTGCGCCAAGGCCACACTGAGTTGATTTGGATTGAGTGCGATTCCCAGATCCGACATCAGGCGGCGGCTACCTATGGCGGCGCTTTGTCCTTGGACGTGCCCGGTGATGCCCAAGCCCTTCAGGACCTGGACACCGGATGCGTCGTCGATCTTCAGGTTGAGTTCCTTCGCTCGAGCGACGACGGCTGCGCCCAACGGGTGTTCCGAATAGAGTTCCAGGCTAGCCAGGGTGTCCAGCACGGCCGCGTCGGCTTCCAGCAACCGAAAGTCGCCCCGCGTGATGGTGCCCGTCTTGTCCAGCACGACCATATCTATGCGGCGGATGGTCTCGAGCACGCGGCTGTCAGCCACCAGGATGCCGCGCCGGGAAGCGGCGCCCACCGCCGCCGTTACAGCGAGTGGGGTGGCGACGCCGAGGGCACACGGGCACGCGATCACCAGTACAGCGATCCCTCGCATGACCGCGTCGGCTGTTCCCAGACCCAGCGCCAGACCGCCGGCCACGGTCCAGGCGGCGACGAACATGACGACCGGAACGAAGACTCGCGCGACGCGGTCGACCCTGCGCTCCAGGTTCGAACGGGTGGTGAGGGCGGCTTCGACGGCGCGGATCATATGGTTGAGGGTGCTCTCGGCGGAGGTCCGAGTGGCCCGCACTTCGAGCACGCTGCCGACGTTGAGGCTGCCGCAAGCCACGTTTGAGCCAACCTCGTTGAGGCGCGGTGCGGACTCGCCGGTGAGCACGGACTCATCGAGGTGGGACGAACCTGAGACGACCGTGCCGTCGGCAGGGATGCGCTCGCCCGCTTTTACGACGAAGAGCATGCCAGGCTGCAACGCCTCTACCGTCACGAAGCGTTCGCGTCCGCCAGCGAGCACTCGCGCCTTGTTTGGCATCATGCGGTAGAGCGAGGTGATCGAGGCTGAGGTACGCAACTTCGCGCCGCGCTCAAGGAGTTTGCCCAGCAGCACCAGCGTGACGATTGCGCAAGCGGTGTCGAAGTAGTAGTGCCGCCCGTGAAGGAACGCCTGGGCCGCGCTGTAGAAGTACGCCGCGAGAATCCCGAGCGCGAGCAACGCTTCCATGCGCAGGGTCCGCTGACGCAGGCCGAGCGCGGCGATCCGCAGGATCGGCCAGGCTGAGTAAAACACAGCGGGCGTCGTCAGCGCCAGCAGGACGAAGGGAACGAACCGGCCCGCCATTTCCCCGATGGGTTCCCAGTAGCTGGCGTAGATGGGCAGGCTGAACAGCATCACGTTCATCCATAGGAAGAACGCCACGCCTATGCGCAGCAGCATACTGCGGCGCTCCGCCTGGTCGGGCTCCGACTCGACGCTATACTCGTTCGCGCGGTAGCCCAAGGAAGCCACACGTTCCAGGATCCGGGAGGGTGGCAGGAACATCGGGCAGTAGCGCACGCGCAGCAGATCGGAGGCGAACATCACCTCTACGTCTGCGACTCCGTATTCGCCTTCGAGCGCGCGCTCGATGAGCCAGGCGCAGGAGGCGCACCACAGCCCCGAGAGACGGTACAGAACCTCGCGCGTCTCAGCATCGGACGGAATCGGGGGCCGCGCGACGTCCGGTGTGGAGATCAACCCCAGCTTGAGGCTCTCCCGAAACAAATCGCTGTCGCGAAAGTCGCCGCCACTGGCGAGCACCCCACTCTCGAGTAGAATCGCGTAGACGTTCATGCAGCCGAGGCAGCAAAATCGGCGGCGCTCGGCGTCGAACTGACGTTCCAGCGCACCCCGACTGCAGTCCAGTCCGCAGAGGTCGCACGCAAGGTGCGCGCCGGCCTCAGCCATCAACGGCTCCCTTGTGCGGCGCCCCCGCGCACGTGCCCCTGCTCATCGAGCATGATCGGATTCGCCTTCTTGGTTTCGATGTAGGCGAAAACCAGGATGCCTATGAACATGACAAAGATCCCGGCGAGGAACTTCGGCATAAACCCAGCGGACTTGTTCATGGCTTGTGTTCTCCCCTTAAAGGCATGATGAAGGTCGAGTCGAACGGGATCGCGCGTTCACCGTTGTCTGGCATGGCGATGAGCTGAAAATGGTTGACATCAGTAGAGTTTTCGACCGCCGACGCGATGACGTCGAACTGCAATTCGGACACCGTGTCAGCCTTGATCGCCACCGGGTTCGGGGCGAGTGTGAGCGTTGCGCCGGGGAGTCCGTTGGTAGTCAGTTTAACGCTGATACCGCGTCTACTGCGATTGGCCAAATTCACTCGGAAGCGGTTGTGAATTCGACCTTGCTCGTCGATCTTGTAGAGTTCCGTGCGCACGGGGTCGAACTGCACCATCATGGAGCGGCGCATGGAGATCGCGACCGACAGAGCGCAGGCATAGGCCAGAATCACGAGCACAATGACCACGCGTTTGGCGTCGCGCAATCCGAGTTTGCTGTACCAGGGCGCGTTGGACTCCAGCACCTCGCCCCGCTCGCCCCAGGCGTAATGGATCAGGGTCTTGTGCCCTAATCTGCGCAGGACGTCCGTGCAGGCATCTACGCACTCCCCGCAGTGGATGCACTCGATCTGGAAAGGCCCCTTGCGAATGTCGATGTCCATGTGGCAGATGCGGACGCACTTGCCGCACTGGATACAAGCGCCGTCCGGGTCGCGGTAGTGGACCAGCAGAGTGTTACGGTCGCCCAGCATGCCTTGCAGGTAGCCATAGGGGCACACGGTGGTGCAGAAGTGCTGCCGGACGAGCGTGAAATCGAGCAGCGTGATCAAGGTGACCACTGCGCCGGTGATGCCGCCGGCGGTGTGCAGGTCGAGCGAAGCGAGGCGTTGGAGCAGGTCGCGCGGCGCTACGAAATAGGACGTAAACACAAAGGCCAGAAAGATGGATGCGACGGTGAGCACGGAAAGGAAGCTGATGCGCGCTACCCATTGCTTGCGCGCATCGGGCCAGCTATAGAAATGCTTGTTCAGCCGGCGGGCAAAGAACCGTTCGACACCTTGCGACCACTCGCTGAAGATCATCTGCGGGCAGAGGTAGCTGCAGTACAGGCGCCCATAGATCATGGACACGGCCACTAGCACGAACATCAGGAACATCAATGCGAAGAACACCGTAGCGAACTCGTTGATCCATAATTCGACTCCGAAGAAATAGAAGCGCTGGTTCGGGATGTCGAAGCGCATCACGTTGGTAAACGGGAGCGCCACAAACGCGAGCGTGCAGGCAGCGTGAATGAGCCTACGGATCTGGTGATAGGTGCGATTCGGCGGAGGTAGGGGCGCGGAGCGCCGCTGCGCGGCTGAACGCGGACTGATGCCGAATGTGCTCATAGAATCAGTGATGACAACTCAAGCCGATGGTGACAGGCTTGAAGCCGTGCCACAACATTGCGGTGCCCATGAGCAGCATACTGACTGCCGTTAACGCATTGGACCAGCGCCCGAGGCGGGCTCCTAAAAACGAAGCGAACGAACCCAAGGCAAGCAGGGGTATGGACGTGGCAGCGCCGAACAGCGCCATGGTCAGTGCTCCGCCGGCAGCTCCGTCAGCGGTCATGGCCTTCAGCAATGCCGCGTAGACGAGGCCGCACGGAAGCAGGCCCATGACTGCGCCGAGCAGCAGTCGACTGGCAGGTACAGACGAAGCTAACAACTTGGCGGCAACGCGCGATGGATAGCTCAACCAGCTTCCGGAGCCAATGCGCACGAGCGTTCCACGCCGCAGCAGGTCGGAGGCCACGATGGCCGCAACAATCAGACACACGCCCGCGGCGAGCGAGGCGGCCTGGGCGATTCCAGCCAGCCGGCCTAGCGAGGTGACCAGCAATCCGGCCGCACCGGCAAGGGCTCCCAGCGCGGTGTAGGTGGCGATTCGCCCGGCGTTATAGCAGAGGTGCGAGCGCATTCCGCCGCCGCCCTTCAGGCTGTAGGACAACACCAAGGGACCGCACATCTGGGCGCAATGCAGGCTGCTAACCAGCCCCAATGCAAGCGGTGCCCAGAGGTCCATCCACATCATTTAGCAGGCGCCTCATAGAGGACCTTCGAGTTCTGCACAGACACGGTGACGCACTCGCGATAGAACTGGAAGGTTTTCATCGAGATGGCGTGCGACGGGCAGCGCGAGGCGCACATGGCGCATCGGATGCACGTCGTTTCGTCCTTCATCATCACGCCGCCATAACCGTCCAATTCCTCGGCCGGCATAGCGAGGATCTGTTCTTCGGAGACGTCGAATTCCTGCGCCGCGGCGCGCAGCCAGCCGTCGTTGCGGATCAACTGGCTGATCGGTACCAGCCGGATCAGGTTCTCGGGGCAAACGTCGACGCAGCCATTGCAGGCCACGCAAATAGAAGTGTCGAAGACCGTGTTGACGTTGCAGCGCAGGCAGCGCGCAGCCTGACGGCGGGCGTCGGCCTCGGCATAGGAGACCTCGACGATTTCGAGGGAAGTGGCGCGAGCGCCTGCATCGAGCGAGGGAGGAAGCTCGCGTTCGTAACGCTGCCAGCCCTCGGCCATGGTGTAAGCCGCCGGCACCCAGTTCTTGCGCAGGGCGATGTCGGTGCGTGTGCCGCGTAGGAAGTCGTGCATGGAACGTGCGGCGATCTGCGCCGACGCAATGGCGTCGATAAACAGGCGCGGACCGTGGGCGATGTCGCCGCAGGCGAAGACGTCCGGCGCGCTGGTCTGGTAGGTCTCGCGGTTGACTTTGATCAAGCCGCGCTCCGTCTCAATCCCGTCGCTAGGAGAAAGGAACGAGAGGTCCGAGCTTTGGCCGATCGCGAAGAGCACCGTATCGGCGGCGATGTCCTCGATTTGCGCGTCGTCGAACTCCGGCGCAAAGCGCCCTTCGGCGTTGAACACCGAAGTGCACTTGGTCGTACGCAAACCGGCAACTTTGCCGTCCTCGATCAGGATCTCGCGAGGGCCGCGGCGGTTGTGCAGGAAGAGACCTTCCTCTTCGCCCTCGACGATTTCGATTTCGTCGGCGGGCATCTCGTGCCGCGCCTCCAGGCAAACGATGTGCACTTCCTTGTCGCCGCTCAGGCGTAGCGCCGAACGCGCCACGTCGTAGGCCACCTGTTCGCCGCGCTCCATTTCGGACCGCGTGGCCGCATTGCTCAGCGCTTCGGCGGGACGCACGGCGGAGCGCGCCACGTCGTACGCCACGTTGCCGCCGCCGATCACGATGATGCGTTTGCCCATCGGCATGGGAGTGCCGGAGTTGAAGGCGCGCAGGAAATCCATGCCGTCGTAGACGTCTTCGGCATCCGCTCCGGGAACGTTCAAGCGGCGTCCTTTGGGCAGGCCGATCCCTAGGAAAATGGCCTTGAATCCCTGTTCTCGCAACCCTTCAAGGGTAAAGTCGCGACCCAGGCGCATGTTGCATTTCAACTCGACGCCGAGCGAGAGGATGGCCTCGATTTCGTGGCGCACCAGCTCGCGCGGGAGGCGGAAGACGGGAACGCCAACGGTCAGCATGCCGCCGGGTTCGGAGTACGCCTCGAACACCGTGACCTTGTAGCCGATCTGCGCCAGGTCGTGGGCCACGGTCAAACCCGAGACGCCTGCGCCGACGACGGAGACGCGCTCGAATTCGCCGCGATTGGGCGGCAGCATGCGCTGATCGCAGGCCTCACGGTAAGTACTGTAGTCGCCCGTCTCAGGTCCGAATTTGTCGGTTACAAAGCGCTTCAGTGCACGGATGCTAACCGGAGCGTCCAAACTGCCGCGACGGCAATTTGCCTCGCATGGCGCGCCGCACACCCGTCCACAAATGGATGCGAACGGGTTGGTGGCGCGCGCAATGCGATAGGCGTCTTCGTAACGGCCTTCGGCGATGGCGTTGACGTAGCCGCACGCGTCGGTGTGCACCGGGCAGGCGTGCCGGCACTTGACCATCTCCACCCAGTAGTCGGTGGCGTCGGGCAGGCGAATTTGATACAGGCCGGTGCTCATAGACGTATCATGGAACGCTTAGTGATCGGATTTTCGGACGGCGTACGTAGCGGCAACGACGACGAATACGAACGCCAGCGCGGCCACGATATACATCAACGGGTCGGCCGAAGTGGTCGCCCGGTTAAACGCCTGCACCAGCGGTCCGCGCTCGGAGTGAGTGGTCTCGCCGTTCATATAGATGACGAGATACGAGACACTGCTAAGGCCGATTATGGGAAATGCGATCTTCAGGAATGTCGGGATCGGCTGGCCCTGCCGTTCGGTCATCCAACCGCCGGCGTATTCCTTCAGAACTTCAGGTTTTTTCTCTTCGTTCATCGCGGGTACCCTTTCAGTCCTCATCCATCATGCGGTGCTTGGGTTCTTCGCCTTGCTTGCCCCAGTAGCCGCTCTTCAAACTGCGGATCAGGAAGAAGAGCGACAGCAGGGTCATCAGCGCGAAGAATAGATAGGCGAAATAGACGCTCGGATACGTGTAGTCGTGCATAGCGTCCGAGCCTCACTTCTCGTAGTCGTTATCGGGACGCCAGTTCTTGGCGCGGCCGAGCGTCTGGATGTAGGCGACAAGCGACTCGAACTCCTCTTTGTCCTCTACGATCCAGGGGAAGGGCGGCATGATGGAGCCCTGCACCAGGTCGCGCGGGTTGCGGAAGTGAGTGCGGTGCCACTGCGTGTCGTACTTGCCGCCGACGCGCGAGAGGTCGGGGCCGGTGCGTTTGGTTCCGAACATGTGGGGATAGTCGTACACGAACTCATCCGGTGTGGAGACGGGCGAACGAACGCCCTTCCAGCCCGAGCGAATGGTGTCCGACAGGAGCGTGCGCGTCTGCTGGGTATGGCAATACCAGCAGCCCTCGCGCACGTAGATCGCGCGTCCCTTGAGTTGCTGCGGAGTGTAGTTGACCAGTTTCCCGGTAGGTCCCTTCGACGGATCGTTATTCTCGAAGGGCTTGGACCAGGTTTTGTCGATCATTGGCGGGGCGACCGTGGTGAGCAAGCCGCCGATGAAGAAGAAGACCGTGGAAAACGCGATGGCCCACGTTGCGCTGGTATCTGCTTTTCTTAGCATTTCAAGTGCTCCTCTTATACGGTCTGCGCTTCATCGCGCGCCTGACCCAAGATCGTCGCCATTACGTTGTACACGAACGACACGATGCCCGCGAACATCAGGACTCCCGAGAAGAATCTGACCAACCAGATCGGTTGCAGCGCCTTGACCGTGTCGATGAACGGAATCGCCGGATTGTTCCACTGCCAGCCCTGCCAGAAGCCGCCGAGCCAGAGCGTCACGAAGAAGCCCAACCCGCCGATCATCAGGAACCAGTAGCTCCAGTTGGCCAGCACTTCGGAGAACAACTTGCGTTGGAACAGGCGCGGCAGAGTGAAGTAGATGCCCGCGATGGCGAAGAAGGAGAACGCGCCGAGCAGCGCCATGTGCGCGTGGCCGGGGATCCAATCGGTCTTCGAGACGATCGCGTTCACGCTGCGCAGACTGTGCATCGGGCCCTGGAAGCAGGTCAACAGATAGAACACCACGCCCGACATGAGGAACTTCAGCGGCACGCTCTCGCGGAGTTGGTGCCATTGGCCCTTCATGGTGGCGAAGAAGTTGTACACCGCGGCCCACACGGGGATCAGCAGCATGACCGAGAACGCGATGGAAATGGTCTGCAGCCATTGCGATATCGGTCCGTGGATCATATGGTGCGCGCCGGTCCAGACGTACACAAACGCCAGCGCCCAGAAGCCGATCATCGAGAGCCTGTGACTGTAAATGGGCGTATTCGACGACTTCGGAATGTAGTAGTAAGCGATCGCGAGTCCGACCGGCGTGAAGATTAGCCCCACGGCGTTGTGCACGTACATCCAATTCAGGTTTGCCTGGTTGGTACCGGTCGCGAACAGAACGGCGAAGTTGCCGGTGAGATAGACGAACGCGGTCCAAACCAGCGTCCCCATGATGTACCACAGCGACACGTACATCGCCTCGTACTTACGGGCGAAGATGGTTGCGAAGATGTTGTAGGAGAACATGAGCCAGGCGATCACCACCAGGATGTCGAGGCCCATCGGCAGCTCGGCGTATTCTAATCCCTGGTTCATGCCCAGCGGCAAGGTTACCACCGCGCCCAGCACGATGATGTTCCACAGCACGGCTGTGGCCACGCCGAGTTTCTCGCTATACAGCTTGACGGCGCATAGCCGGGGCACGATGAAGAACGTCAAGGCCATGTCGGCCGGCAGCAGCCAGCCGAACAACATGCCGTTCACGTGCAGCGGACGCAGCCGTCCGTAGGTGAGGTACTGCACGCTGCCCAGCAGGCTGGGCCAACAGAACTTTGCCGCAATCGTCAGGGCGATGATCCCGACGATAAAGAAGTAGGAAACCGAACTGATCATGAACCACTTGGCCGTAGTGTCGCAGTGCTCGATGGCCGGCACGGTCCCACCCGCGCCGAGCGCCACACGGCCGCTAGTTTGCTCTGGCATTGATGCTCCTCGTCGCTTGTGGATTCAAGCTCCTGATGAAATTGACCAAGTCTCCGATATCTGAAGTCTGCAGGCCATAATCGACCCAGGACGGCATAGCCGTGCCCTGGACGCCATAGCTGATGGAATCGAACAGGCGCCGGTCGTCCACGCTGTTTATGAACCATGCGTTGCGCAAGTTGCGCGGACGCGGCAGAATGTCGAGCGAATTGGGGCCCTTGCCGTCGGCCTTCTTGCCGTGGCAGCCCGCACAGCGATCCAGGAAGGTACGCTGACCGCGATCAATCGACGCCGCGTTGCTGACCACGGGATTCGTCTCCGGGACTTTGCGCGGCCTAGGCTCGACGCGAACATCTTTGGTGAACGTTGCGAAGACGTACTTCAGCATTCCGTCGATCTGATCGTCGGGGAGCAGCTTGCCCCAAGCGGGCATCGACGTGCCGGCCACACCGGTCTTTACGGAGTGCCTCAGGCGGTCGATCGACTTGCTGTTGATGAACCCGGCTTTGGTCAGATCGCGCGGATAAGGATCGAGATACCAGGCGATCGGTCCGTGGCCGTCGCCCTTCTCGCCGTGGCAGCGCTGGCAGAGCGCCTTATACATTTCCGCGGGAGCCGTGGCCGGAGGAGGCGTGTGCTGCGCAACGAGGAACGCCGTCATCGCGCGGAACTCGGTGTCTGCAAAGCGGAACGACGGCATGATCGAATCGGGCACGCGGGCGCGCGGGTTCTTGAAGTGGTCCCCGATCCAGTCTTCGTCCTTGATCAGGCCTTCATACGTCAGATCGGGAGCGATGCCGCCGTCGGTCGCCTTCAGCTTGTGGCAGGCGGTGCAGGCGTGGTCGGTCAACAGCTTCTCGCCTTGGGCGACCAGCGCGGGACCCGCAAGCGTGGGCGCCGGCGAGGGCGTGCTCGCCTCTTCCTTGCTTTCGCTGCCGGGCCGTTTGGCGTTCAACTGCGCGCGGTAGTGGGCCAGCGAGGTCTCGGCGAAGTTCAGCCCCTTGCGGCTCTTCAGGAAGACCACCAGCGCGCGCACTTTGTCGTCGCTCAGGTGGAAATTGGGCATGAACGAGGTTGCCAGGTTCGCGGTAGGATCGACGATCGACTCCCACAGGTAGTCCAATTTGAACTTCTTGCCGGCTTCTGTCAGATCAGGTGCCAGCGTACCGTCCGACAGGCCCTCGATCTTGTGGCAGCCGTAGCAGTTTTGCGAGAAGAACAGCTTGCGTCCCTCGGTCACGGTCGGCGTGCCGGGGAAGTTCTCTTCCGTGTGGCACTGGGCGCAGGCGGACTCCAAATAATCCTTGCCCTTCAGCTTGGGCTGGAACTCTTTGCGCCAGTTTGCCTGCACCATGAAGCCGAGCAGCGGCTCCGGCCAGTACTCGTCCTCGCCATGGCTGTACTCCGGCTTGAGACCGCGGCCTTGACCGTCGTGGCACACCGTGCAACCGAAGTCAGAGAACTTGTGGCGGCGTTCCCACTTGCCATTCACCAGCCGGTCGCCGAGCGCGGTCGAATAAGAATGTGTCTTCAACGGATGGCCGTACTTTTCAAAGCGTGGATCGTCCATCGCGATGTGGCACGTAGTGCAGCGGTCCACGCGCGTCTCGCCGAATTGCGTGACGATAATCTGCTCGATGCGCGGCGATTTGTCGGCGAGGGAGGATTTCTCCGCCGGTGTCTTCGCCATCGAGAGCGCCTGATCGTAGTAAGTCGTCTGATAGTCCTGCCACTTGTGGAAGAACTGGTTGTAGAACACCAACCCGTGAACGATGAGAATCACGAAGCAGGCGATGGCTAGTGCAAGTCGCATTTTCAACCTCTCATCTCCACGGGCTCACGAACTCCCAGTTCGGGCCTCTAAAGAATGTCCCGATGATCATGAACACAATGTTCAACACGACGATGGTGACGAACAGCGTGTTGGCCAGGAAGCGCTCTCTGGCAAACCACACGCCCACCCCGCCGGGCTTGCGGTCCAGGTAGGGCGCGGCTAGCAGCAGCAGCACGAAGACAGTTGGCACTCCGATTCCGCCCCAGAAGGCCGAGTAACTCACCATCTCCTGCAGACCCAGGAAGTACCACGGCGCCTTCGCCGGGTTGGGTGGGTGCATCACGTTCACCGGCTGTTCGAGCGGGGCATTGAATGCCAACGCCAGGACCAGGATCACCGCCAGGATCAGGACGAATACGAACAACTCGGCGATCAGCAGATTGGGCCAGGTGAAGACGGTTCGATCGGGAACGTTGCCGAACTTAGCAGTTGTCGATCGAACGAAGCCCTGCAGGCCGAATACCTTGTCCTTCGCCAGTGGGACGGCGCGCACGCTGAGGGCCGCCGGCGCGGCCGCAGTGATGGGAGCAGCATCGTCGGGGCGCGACAACCCGCCGTCCTTGCGAATCCTCCAAAAGTGAATGGCGATCAAAAGCGTCGCGACAACCGGTAGCACTGCCACGTGCAGCACGTAGAAGCGCAGCAGCGCCTCCTGGCCCACCGTGGTATCGCCGAGCAGCAGGAACTTCATCTGCTGGCCCACGAGCGGCGCATAGCCCGCAATCGAGGTGCCCACCGTGATCGCCCAGAAAGCCAACTGATCCCAGGGCAGCAGGTAGCCCGTGAAACTCAGGCCCAACGTCACCAGCAGCAGCACTACGCCGATCACCCAGTTGAACTCGCGCGGCTTCTTGTAGGAGCCGGTGAGGAACACGCGGCACATGTGCAGGAACACCATCGCGACCATGCCGTGGGCCGACCAGCGGTGCATGTTGCGCAAAAACGTTCCGAACGCCACCGACCCGCGCAGGTCTAACATGCGGTCGTACGCCTGTGTCGTCGAAGGCACGTAGTAGAACATCAGCAGTACGCCGGTCACGACCAGGACGAAGAACAGGAAAAATGACATCAGTCCGAGGCCCAGCGTGTACAAAGGCCGCAGCGTGTTCTGGTGTACCTTGACCGGATGAATGTGCAGGAAGAAGTTAGTGAAGCTCGTCGAAGAACGGCCCAGGTCGTCCTCTGGAAGCCGGTTGCGGAACACCGAGTTCCACACGTTTGCCGGCAGCTCCAGCAGATTCGTCAGCAGGCCCGGCGGCTTTGCACCCGCCTTGTGAGTTGTTGTGTCGCTCATACCGTGAAGTAGCTCCCCGGCTCAACTTGCGTGTCCTTGTCGATCTCCAGTTCGCCGTTTGGCGCCAGGCTCACCTTGAACCAGGGCAGAGGCTTTGGCGCCGGGCCGCCGGTGACCGTGCCGTCGGTATCGAAGCGCGATCCGTGGCACGGGCAGGCGAAACCCGTGTCGGACAGACCGACGATGCAGCCCAGGTGCGTGCACGTGGTCGAGATCGCCGCCACTTTGTTGCCCTCGCGCACCACGCACACCCGTTTCTGCTCCATCGCGATCCGCGCGCCGGAGGGGAACTCCTCGGGCTTGCCGATAGAGAACCGCTGCGGCTGCCCGTAGGTTGCGCGCGGCTTGATGAATACGAAGTTCGAAAAGGCGCTCAGCACTGCCGAGCCGAATAGAGAAACGCCGCTCAGCCAGCCGAGCAGTTTGCGGCTTCTCCTTGGAGGAATCTGCAGGTCTTTCAAGATCGGACCAAAACACGTGATATTTGGCGTCTTCGATGTCGTGCAGCCAGTTCTTGCGCACCGCAAAAATGAACAGGCAGGCCGCACCCAGCCCCATCATCAAACTCGCCACCATGGCCAGGAGGGTCAGCTCCACACCGCACCTCCGCTCAGCACGCAAAGCGGGTGCTTAGCGTCTTTTGCCGCCGTGGCGGAACGCTGCGCCAGATCCTGGAGCGTCGCGCTGCGTAAGACGCGTGTCACCGCGTCCTGCGCTTCAACCCACAAGCTGTGCGCGGCACACCACCCCTGGCGGGCGCATCCCTGACCGGGATCCACGCATTGATTCAGCCATAGCGGGCCTTCGATCACTTCGATCACTTCGAACATGGTCAGCCCGTCGGGCCGCTTCAGCAGGGAGAACCCGCCGGCCGCGCCTCGATACGAAGCGATCAACCCGCCCCGGGTGAGCGACTGCAGGATTTTGCTGAGGAAGTGACTGGGAATCTGCGCCGCCTGCGCCAGTTCCTCCCGGCTCGTACGCGATCCCGGAGGAAGCCCGGCCAGGAGAATCATGACCCTGACTGCGTAGTCTGCGGCGCGAGTTAACTGCATTAGAAACTCAAGTTGGAGAAATTGGAGTCTTTTACTCCACATTCGCCCAAGAAGAAGTTTTATCACATCGTCTCGCGATTTTCAAGCGATGAGCTCTGAATATCTGAATCGGCCGCGAGCGCACAGTTCCGCTTCCCGATTCAGCCCGGGTTTAGTCCAAAACCGAGCTTGGCGGTTAGGGCCAGTCGATGATGGCGACGCCAAAGCCGGGCAGCCGGAACGAGTCCCCGCTGAGCTGTTCCACACGCGCCGGACCGCCCTGGGTGGTTTGATCGACCACGGTTGCGGTCGCTCCCGCCAGGTCCGTCAGCGGAACCACGATCTCGCGGTCGCGTTTACTGATCAGCAGCAGTTTGTGCTTGCCGTCCTTCCCCACGAAGCCTTGGGCGTGGACGAACTGCGGGGCGTTGCCGGTCTCCACCAGTTTGTCGCCCGGGGCCAGTTTGTTCTTGAGAAGTTCAAGCACACGGAAGCGGGCGTTCGGAGCGCCGCTCTCCCAATCCACCATGCTCACGCTGGGGAACTGCGTCGGATAGCCGACCAGTTGGCTCTCCCCGACGATGTCGATGCCCATCGTCGCCAGGCGTGCGTAGACGTACGCGTAGGTCGCGCCGGAGAGGTTCCAGTAGGCGTTGGCGATCGGCTTGAAGACGAAGCCGGGTCCGCCTTGTCCCATGTCCTCCGCGGAGATCGATCCGGTTTCGTTAACGGTCGTGCGGGTCGAGGGCGAGAGGCGCTTGCGAATGGACTCGATGAAGCTCACGGAGTTCACGAAGCCGTCGGCTTGCGTGAAATAGGTATGCTGCTGGATCTCCATGGTCTCGTCGGGCTGCGGCACGGCGTAGAAGTGGTAGCTGATCATGTCCAGCGGAACGCCCGGCTTGTGGTTCTTCGGATTGAGGAAGTACTCGAAGTAGTGCGCGCCCCGGCTCGGCGACATCAGCGCCAGCGCGACGAACTTCATCTGCGGGTCGAGCTTGTGCAGCGCCCCGGCGATGGCATCGTAACGCGCCGTGTACTGCGCGGGCGTCGTGTCGTGCTCGCCCTCGATCTCGTTGAAAACCTCCCAGTACGCGATCTTGAAATGGTGCCCGGATTTGTGTTCCTTGCCGAACTCGTCGGTGAACCCGCCCTTCGTGTACCAGGAAATCAGGCGCACGTAGTAGTCGGCGAGTTCCTTCAGCGACAGGTCGCGCAGCTCCGTGCCTTGCGTGTAGTTCCACACGGGCTGGTCAGGGTCGGCGGGAAAGGGCACCGGCTTATCAGTCTTGAACATCCACTGCGGAATAGTGCTGAAATTGAGCATGGCCGGATGGCCTTCGGTCGCCTTCAGGAAGTCGATCGTCATGGGATCGATCAACGAGAAATCCCAACTCGTCTTGCCATTGGCCGGCGGCTCGAGTTCGGCCACGGCGAGCCTAGGGTAGGGCAGCCATGGCACGTACCGCACGTAATCAGCGCCGAGTTTCTTCAACTCCTGGTAGGTGCGGTCATGGATCTTCGAGCCCGGGCGCAGCGGTGGGTTCACCACGACCTGCAGCGTGGGCGTCGTCCTTGATTCGATGATGACCTTATTCCAGTCCACCTTCACGGGTTCAGCCAACAGCGCCGCGGCGCAGAACAGCAGAATCGATGGTTTCCACATGGATCGCAGTTTCCTCTCTCTCGTCATGCTCACGCCGTCGACACGTCAGGCGTTCTTCTTCAATGTTTCGAGCGTTACGACTTGTTTCGTGTAGACTGCCTCGCGCATCAGCAGCGAGCACATCACGGCGTCGCGGCCATTTTCGACGGTCGCAATCGGCTTGCTGCGCGTCTTCACGGAGTGGAGGAAGGCCTCCATCGCAGCAGTACTCGAATCGAACTTGGGATCGACGGTAACGCCCTGCCGGTCTGGCAGTTTGGTCGAGGGTCGATAGGAGAATTTGCCGGTGTTGAAGTCCACGCCGCCCCGCAGACCGATCATTCGTGTGTATTCGTCGTTGAACATGTTGGGAGCGACCCAGCTGTGGATGATGTTCACGATCACGCCGTTGGCGAACTCGATCGAACCCGAATAAAAGTCGTGCACGTCGCGGTCGGGCTCAATCGCCATGATGTTCTTCACGCCGTCCACCAGGGCCGGGGTGTCGCGAAACAGACCCGTGGTGCCCAGGCCGACAGCGCGTACCGGCTGGCATTGGTTCGCCCAGACGATCACGTCCCAGTTGTGGCAGGCTTGCTCGACCATCCAATCACCCGAGAGTTTTCGGTGCCCGAACCAGCCGCCCATCGGCCCCCACGCATTTGACCAACTGACGCGCCCTTCGATTAGCTTGCCCAATTCGCCGGCGTGTACCTGCGCGATGGGTTCAATGAAATTAGGATCGGCGCGGCGCTGAAATCCAACCTGGAAGATGATCTTGCTCTTCGATACCGCGTCGACCACTAGTTCGCATTCGGACCATTTCATGCACAGCGGCTTCTCGGCATAGATGTCCTTCCCGGCGGCGATCGCATCCAGATAGCACTCGGCGTGAAGATATACCGGCAGCGCACTCACAACCGCTTCGATGCTTTTGCTTTCCAGCATCTTCTTCCAATCGGTGAAAGCCTCCGGCTTTGGCTGGCCGGCACTCTCAACCAGGTCTTGCGCGTTCGCTAGATGCTCGGGGTTGGTGTCGCAAATGGCTCGCACGGCCGCGTTCTTCATCTTCAGCAGGTGCTTCAAATGATAGGTTCCGCGCCCGCCGACGCCGATGCAGCCGACCGAAACCGTTTCGCTGGGACTTCCCTGCAGAAGCGCCGCACCGGACAGCGCGATGCCCGCGGTCTCCAGGAAATTTCTTCGATTCATTGCCGGATTCCCCTCCACTCGTAAGACGTGTACCGGGAACATCCTATCAGGCCTGCACGTCGGGTATGTGCGGCCTGTAGCAGCCGTTGGCTCGACCCTCGATTGGTGCTAATTCTTCGCGTCCCAGTCCAGCGCGAGCCGGATCATGGTGCGGATCGAGAGACCCGTCGGTCCCTTGGACAGGTGCGGTTTCGAGTCATCCAGCCAGGCAGTGCTGGCGATATCGAGATGCACCCAAGGCGTCGATTCGACGAAATTCTCGAGAAACTTCGAGGCGGTGATAGAACCGCCGTACCGGCCGCCGATGTTGGGCAGGTCGGCGAAAGCGCTCTTCAGATAGTCGTTGTAATCCTCGTCCATTGGGAACGCCCATAGACGTTCACCCTCGGTCTGCCCGGCGGCGATGACCTTGCTCTGCAGTTTGTCATTGTTGGAGAACACGCCCGCGTACAGGTGGCCGAGCGCAATCGCGATCGCGCCGGTCAAAGTGGCAGCATCGATCAAATGCGTGCAGCCCTGGCGCACCGCGTAGGTCAAGGCGTCGGCCAGGATCAGCCGGCCCTCGGCGTCGGTGTTCAGCACTTCGATGGTTTTGCCCTGATAGCTGGTCACGATGTCTCCAGGACGCTGTGCCCGGTCGCTCGCCATGTTCTCGACGCAAGGCGCAAAGGCCGTCACTCGGATGGAAGGCTTCAACTGCGCAATCGCCCGCATCGCTCCGATGACGGTGGCCGCACCCGCCATGTCGTACTTCATCTTCTCCATGCCCTCGGATGGTTTGATGGAGATGCCGCCGGTGTCGAACGTGACGCCTTTGCCGACCAGCGCCAGATGATCGTCACTCGACGCGGGAGAGGCTGGGACGTACTTCAGGACAACGAAATAAGGCGCTTCGGCAGAGCCCTGCGAGACACCCAGCAGTGCGCCAAAGCCAAGTTGCTTCATTCGCGCTTCGTCGAGGATCTCGCATTCCAGGTCATACTCGGCAGCCATCGTCCGGGCCGCTGCAGCCAGTTTCAATGGGGTGAGCAGGTTGGCGGGTTCGTTCACCAGCGCACGCGTGAAATTCTGCGCTTCGGCGATGATCTTCCCGCGCCGCAAAGCTTCCGCTAAACTGGCCGATGCCTCGGGCACCGACAACCGGATGCTGTCGATCTTCTTCTCGGCCTTCTTGGGATCGGTCTTGTGGGCGTCGGGTTCGAAATCGCCAAGGATGAAGCCCTCCGTCAAGGCCTCGACCAAGCACTCTGTAGCGAGATCGCCTTCCAGGCACAGGGCGAATTCCGAAATGCCCTTGGCCTTCAGCTTGCGCAGCAGAGCGCCGGCGAGCTTGCGCGCTTCGCTCGAGCCAAACTTGGATTTCGGTCCGGCGCCCGCTAGCACCAGGCGGGCGCTCTTCAGGCCGGCCGGGCGGTGCAGCACAACGGTCTCGAGTGCCTTTCCCGCGAACTCGCGGGCCGCGTAGACCTCGGACACCCATCCGCCCACCGCTGTGTCGAGGCCGGCGACGGAGGTTTCGTGCGGCGCGTCAGACGACTTGTCGTCGCCGTTCTTAGCTTTGCCGAACGCCAGCGCAACCAGAGCGGTCGTCTCCAACTCAGAGGCAGGCGTAGAAGTGAGGATGATTTCCATGGCTATGTGTGAAAGGTGGGCTTCCGTCTAAGTTTAACAACCACAGTGGAAGGCTCCTAGTGGCGGCTCAATAGCCAGGGCGCACGGTCGAGTTGCCTGGCTCGCTTCAAGAGATTCTTCTTCAAGGATCGGAGTTGTTAAGTCGATACACAACTTGAAGGACGTTATCCCACTATGTGCGCTAGCAGAGTGAAGGGCATCTATTCACGCCAGTTGAGGAAAAGCACGGGTTGCTTGCTATGGCTTGCCCGGATGTGCGCCCAGGCTTTCAGCGTGTTGCTGCTCGTATCGTTCGCATCAGCGAAAGATGGCAAGCCCGTGGCGGATCGGGACCTCACCCAGTCTTCCCTGGAGGAGTTGATGAATATCGATGTAAGCTCCGTGTCCCGCAAAGACCAGAAGCTCTCCAAGGTGGCTGCCGCAGTATACGTCGTGACCGCTGACGACATCCGTCGCTCCGGAGCCAGCAGCATTCCCGAGGCGCTGCGCATGGTTCCCGGCGTTCAAGTGGCGCGCATCGATTCGAGCAAGTGGGCTGTCAGTTGCCGCGGCTTCAGTGGTCGGTTCGCCAACAAGATGCTGGTCCTGATCGACGGTCGTTCGATCTACAACGACCTGTACGGCGGAGTGGAGTGGGATCAGTACGACCTGCCTATGGAAGATATTGAGCGGATCGAAGTCATCCGCGGGCCCGGCGGCACGATGTGGGGCGCTAACGCCGTCAACGGCGTCATTAACATCATCACGCGCCGCGCTAAGGACACCCACGGGCCCATGGTCTCGGTTGGAACCGGCTCGGAAGACCTTACCGACAACACCGTGAGATACGGAGGTGCTCGTGGCGACAGTCTCAATTACCGCGCCTGGGCCAAGCAGTTCTCCCGAAACCACATGCTCACGTCGCAAGGCGGCGACGCTCGCGACAGTTGGAACCGGACTCGCGGAGGCGCGCGAGTCGATTATGACCTGAGCGCCAAAGACAGCCTGGTGTTCGACGGGGACCTGTACCAGGGTTCATCGGGTCAACGGATCTATTCGAGTTTCCCCATCCAGGACCCCAGGAGCGCCATCGAGGACCGCTCCTATTCCTCCGGCGGCTACGTGCTCGGGCGTTGGGACCATAAGGCTACCTCGGACAAGGAAACGGTACTCCAGGTGTATTACAACGAGGAGAATCGGCGCGAGGCGCCGGCCGAACTGCGATTGAAGACGCTCGATTTCGACTTCCAGCAGCGGTTGCCCGCGTCGAAGTGGCACGATTTGATGTGGGGTTTAGGATACAGGAGCTATTGGGACCAGGAGGCGCCTGGAAGGATCGCGAGTTTCGATCCGTCCAATCGCCGCGACGACCTCTACAGTTCCTTTGTTCAAGACGACATCGCGCTTATTCCCGATCGCCTCGTGTTTTCCGCAGGGGTCAAACTTCAGCACAACGGATTTACCGGACTCGAAGTCCAGCCCAACGCGCGGCTCTTTTGGGAGTTGAAGCATAACCACGCAGTCTGGGGCGCCGTTTCACGCGCGGTTCGCACTCCCAACACGCGGGATGTCGATGTCATCATGCACTTCGGGTTGCCGGCCCAAGGACCGCTGCCGATGTACGGCTTGATGGTGGGCAACAAACAGTCCATTTCGGAGAACCTGGTCGCGTATGAGGCAGGCTACCGCACGCAGCTTGGCAACTTGGTCGCAATCGATCTTTCGCTGTTCGTGAATAACTACCGGAATTTGCAAAACTTCCAGGCGGGTACCCCTCAAGTCGTGATGACCGCCTCGCCGTACATCCTGGTACCCATTACTTTCGTGAACACGGGAACGGCACATTCCAGGGGAGTCGAACTCGCCGCGACCTGGAACCTGGCGCCGAAGTGGAAGATCGAATCGAACTATTCATGGATGCATACGCGTTCGGATCTGGACCCGCACAATCAACTCGGCGCAATGGGACTCCAGCCGGGCTTCGACCAGATTTACCGGAAACATCAGCTCTCCGTGCGGTCGAGTTTCGACCTCACCCGCCGCTTGAGCCTCGATGTCACAGCCTACTATATGGGTGCGATGCAGGCGCTGTCAGTCCCCGCATATACCAGGCTCGACATGCGCGTCGGCTGGCGGGCCAGCGAGCGGTCGGAGATCAGCATCGGCGTTCAAAACATGCTGGAGCCGAGGCACCAGGAGTTCGCCGTGGCGGACTATGTTGTTGCGTCTCCAGTCAGCCGCTCGATTTACGCACGACTCACCTGGGGCAATTGAACGGGCCGTATGGACACCTCCATGACCACGTCCAAAGTGTCTGCGAAGGGGCGCCCCGCGTCGGGACGACTCCCTCTCAGGGCTTACATAGGGTGGTTTGCGCTCGTGTTCGGCTTTGTTTCCACGGTGTCCGTTTCCAGGCTGTGGGCCACCTCTTCGGACGCTTTGGAAAACGAGGTGAAAGCCGCGATGGTCTTCAACTTCACCAAATTCATCGAGTGGCCTACGGCTTCATTCACGGATAGCAAAGCCCCGTTCGTGGTGGGGCTGTTGGGTGAGGACGACCTGACTCCGTTCTTAGAAGCGGCCATGCGCGAGAAATCTGTGGCGGGACACCCTGTCCGCTGCATCAGAATGCAGGCGCACAAGGCCAGTGAGAATTGCCATTTACTCGTGATAGCCCGCTCCGAGCGGAGAAAGGGCGCGGAGATCCTGAGCAAGTGGCAGCGGTCTGGCGTGCTATCGGTGAGTACAATCGACCAGTTCGTCAAAATGGGCGGGGTCATCGGTATCGTCGTTGAAGACAAGCGCGCTCGCTTCGAAGTCAATATCGACACTGCTCGCCGCGCGAACCTCAACATCAGCTCAAAACTGCTTCGCTTGGCCCGCAACTTCGAGGATCACATCGGAGGCCTCCGATGACTGTGCCCTTCCTTAGTGGACGGACTTTTAAGGGGAAATTAACCGCCCTTCTGCTGGTCACGACCACGCTCACGCTGTGCCTCGTCGGCTTAGGCGTGATTGGGCTGCAATTGCGGTTGTTCCGGATCAGCGCGAGGAGGGAACTGGGGACCATCGCCCAGATCGTGGCGCTGAATAGCACGGCCGCGCTCGCGTTTAGTGACGCAAAGACGGCCAAAGAGACCTTAACGGCATTGAAGGCCGAGCCCCAAATTGCAGCTGCTACCCTGTACACGGGCGCGGGGACTATACTTGCCAGCTACTTGCGCGAGGGTGAAACGGTTGCTGGCGTAATCCGTCCGGAGGCCGCAGGGAGCAGGTTTCAGGGCTGGGAACTGTTTCTGTTCTACGACATCCCCCTGAACGGGGAGCATGTGGGCAAGCTCTGCCTGAAGCGCGACATGCGCGACGGCCTTTCCAGGGCGCGCGAGTTCGCCCCCGTCATGCTCGGCATTCTGGCTCTGTGCCTGGGTGTCGCGATGATGATTTCCTCGCGATTTCAGCAGGCCATTGCACGTCCTATCACCGAACTGGCCGAATTGGCGGGAAGGGTGACGGTCAGCGAAGACTATTCCCTCCGCGCCAAGAAGATGTCCAACGACGAAATCGGCTTCCTGGTAGACCGCTTCAACGAAATGATGAAACGCATTCACACCCGCGACCTGCAATTGCAGGAGGCGCAGGATGAACTGGAAGTAAGGGTGGCGGCGCGCACTTCCCAACTGCGAACTGAGATCGAGGAACGCAAACAAGTCGAACGGGACTTGCAGGTCGCCAAACGGGCAGCCGAGGAATCGAACCGGGCTAAGAGCGCGTTCCTGGCCAACATGAGCCACGAACTGCGGACTCCCTTGAACGCCATCATCGGCTACAGCGAATTGCTGGAGGAAGATGCCGAGGCGGAGCATCAGACTCAGATTGTCGCCGATCTGCGTAAGATTCAGAGTTCCGGGAAGCACTTGCTGGCCCTGATCGGCGATGTCCTGGACATCTCGAAGATTGAAGCTGGACGCATGACACTGCGCATGGAGCGCGTGGTTGTCGATTCGATCCTCGACGAATGCGTGACTGCAGTCACACCGTTGGCAGCAAAGAACGGCAACCGGGTTGTACTCGAGCAGGGCGAATCGCCCGGCGAGGTTCTGGTGGACGCGCTGAAGTTCCGCCAGAGTCTGCTCAACCTGTTGAGCAATGCCTGCAAGTTCACCCAGGACGGAACCATAAAACTGAGAACAGGCTGCGCGCGGCGCGAAGGCCGGACGTGGGCGGAGTGGAGCGTGGAAGACACCGGCGTGGGCATCGCCCCGGAGCAGCAGGCCCGGCTGTTTCAGTCGTTTACGCAGGTCGATTCCTCTTACACCCGGAAGCACGGCGGTACCGGACTCGGGCTTGCGATCAGCCAGCGCCTGTGCAATTTGATGGGCGGCGAAGTGCGTTTGGAAAGCGAGCCGGGCAAGGGGTCCAAGTTCACGATCTGCATACCGCTTGCGCCCGCTGATGGGGCTGCGGCCCGCGAGTCATCGGCCACCGGAGGTTGGGATGCCTGACCACATGCTGAGAATCCTGCTGGTCGAGGATAACGAGATGAACAGCGACATGCTCTCGCGGCGGCTACGCCGCAGGGGGTTTGAAGTTGTCGAGGCCGCTGATGGGGAACAGGCTTGCCTGTCTGCGCGCGAGTTGCGGCCCGACCTGATTCTGATGGACATGAGTCTGCCGGTTATGGATGGGTGCATGGCCACACGCCGCATCAGATCATGCCCGGCCACGGCCGGGATTCCCGTGATTGCCCTGACGGCGCACGCTATGGCGCAAGACCGGGAAGTGGCCCTCGGGTGCGGCTGCGACGACTACGACACGAAGCCGGTGGATTTGATTCGTCTGCTCCAGAAGATGAACAAGCTGTTGAACGCACAGGCTAGACAGTTGCGGGATGGCGGGGCGCCGGTGGAACAACGGCATTTGCGGGAGGACCTTAATGAGTCGTGAACGTTCCGTGCTTGTGGTCGACGATGAAGAGTATAACCGTGATCTCCTGAGCCGCCGGCTGAGACGCGCCGGTTTCCATGTGGAAGTGGCTGACGGCGGATTGTCGGCTCTAGCGAGACTGCGGCAATGCCAGATTGAGCTGATTTTGCTAGACAGCATGATGCCGGACATGAGCGGAATTGAGCTCCTCAAATTGCTGCGTGGCACTTACTCGCAATCGGAGTTGCCGGTGATCATGGCTACCGCGATGACAGACAGTGAGCACGTGGTGGAAGCGCTCCACCTGGGGGCGAACGATTACGTCACGAAGCCCATCGATTTCCCAGTTGCACTGGCGCGCATCCGCACGCAATTGCAGCGTAAGGACGCTGAGGAAGCGCTTAGAGTTAGCGAGGACCGCTATGCTCTGGCCGCTCAGGGTGCCAACGATGGCATCTGGGACTGGGATCTGATCAGCGGTGAGGTGTACTATTCCGCGCGCTGGAAGGAGACGCTGGGCTACCAGGACGACCAGCTTACGAATTCTATTGACGAGTGGCTCGACCGCGTGCACGCCGATGACAAGGCGCGCTTGCTGGAAGAACTTACTCAATGCCGCCGCAATGGAGGGCCGGCCGAACTGCTGAGTGAGCAGCGCCTGCTCCACACTGACGGAACCTACCGCTGGACGATGGTTCGTGCAGTTGTGCGCCGTAATCCCGCGGGCTCGGCGGTGCGCATGGCCGGTTCCATGACGGACGTCACGGCCAACAAGACTTTCGACCCGTTGACCGGCCTGGCAAACCGCGTACTCTTCATCGAACAACTCGGCCGCTGCCTGGAAGCCTGCCGAATCGGCGAGCGGAACCATGCCGCCGTCTTGTTCCTCGACATGGACCACTTCAAGGTGGTCAACGACAGCCTTGGACATGTTGTCGGCGACCAATTGCTGGTTGAGGCCGCTCGCCGACTGGAGCGGGCGGTGCGCTCCAGTCGACTGCAACCGGCGTTGGGCGGTCAGGATCTTGTCGCACGTTTCGGTGGCGACGAATTCGCCGTTCTTCTGCAGGACGCTTTGAGTTTGGAACAGGCGTCGGCGGTCGCGAGGCGGATCCTCGCCGACTTCCAGGCGCCCATGCAACTCGAAGGGCGCAATCTCAATATCAGCGCCAGCATCGGGGCGGCGCTGGTCTCGGCCGAGTACCTGGAACCGGCAGACATCCTGAGGGACGCGGATCTGGCCATGTACCGGGCGAAAGCCCAAGGAAAGGGGTGTTGCGTCGCATTCGATGCGGAGATGCGAACCCGAGCGATGGATCGCATGGAACTGGAATCCGATTTGCGAATGGCATTAGAGCGGAACGAGTTCGTGGTCTACTACCAACCCAAAGTGGACATGGATGCCGAACGGGTGGTCGGGTTCGAGGCCTTGATACGCTGGCGCCATCCGGTGCGTGGGCTTGTGCCGCCGGACCGTTTCATTCCGATCGCCGAGGAAACCGGCCTGATCCTGCCGATCGGCCTGTTCGTCTTGCGGGAGGCCTGCCAGACGATCCAGCAGTGGCAGAACGAATTTCCTTGGAAGCCGCCATTGGAGGTCAGCGTTAATCTGTCTGTCGTGCAATTCCGTCAGGCGGATCTCGTCGAGCGGGTACGGGAGGTCATCGCCGAATTCGGCCTTGATCCAGCCCACCTGCAATTGGAGATCACCGAGAGCGTCCTGATCGACGACATGGAACGCGCCATGGCCGTGCTTGCGGCTCTTCGCGAATTAGGTGTTGGCCTGAAGATCGACGACTTCGGCACGGGCTACTCGTCGTTGAAGTACTTGACCGACCTGCCGTTTGATTCGCTGAAGATCGACCGCTCGTTTCTCAAGCTGATGTGCGAGGACGAGGGAGCTTCCGAGATGGTTCGCAATATCGTCGAACTCGGCACACGGATGCACATGGAGGTTGTTGCGGAAGGAGTCGAGAATTCAGAACAAATGGTCCACTTGCGCTCAATGGGATGCAAATTCGGGCAAGGCTATTTCTTCTCGAAGGCAATCCCCGCCGAGGAAATACGGATTCTGCTGGCGGGCGACTCTCAGCTTTGGGGAGGTCAGTGGGTTGCCAGAGCGGGTACTTGCGACAACGCTCTCCGGCCGGAGTTAGCCTGAACTAATGGCTGAAATCGGGATCTGACTCCCACTCCATCAGTTTAGCCGAGCCGTATCGGTGGGCGACTTGAAGCAAGCTGGGGCAGATGCGGGGCAGGTCGAACGTGGTACCAACCGCGATTATCATGCGGCAGTCAACTACGGGATGCGGCACTGCTGATCACGACGGAAAGAATTATGTTGAAAACCCAGCGTGGGGCAGCGAGAGGAACCTGAAGACGTAGAACTAAATTCCAGTCTTGCGCTGGATAGTGGGAGCGGTCTTGGTTCGAACCGTTCCGGCACCACCCGAAGCAGCCTTGCCCGCCGCCGAACCCTTCGAGCCCTGCGTCTGGGACTTCTGCTTATCCAGCATCGCAAACTCTTTCATTCGCTTCTTGTTGCTGCTGTGAGAGGCTTTTGACATGCATTTAACCAAACTGCCCTTCCAATCCCTTTAGCAGAGACAGGAAGGGCAGTTACGGGAAGATTGTTACCAGCGGTTGGAACGGCCACCACCATCGCGACCGCCGCCGCCGCTGCGCTCGGTCTTTGGCTTGGCGAGGTTGACGTTCAGGGCGCGACCGTCGAGCTCAGCGCCATTCAGGGCGTTGATGGCGGCTTCCGCTTCACGCGAGTCGGACATTTCCACGAAAGCGAAGCCACGCGAGCGGCCCGTGTCGCGGTCGGTTACCAGGCTGGCGCGTTCAACCGCACCGTGCGCTTCAAAGAGAGAGCGAATCGATGACTCAGTCGCACCGAAACTCAAATTGCCTACGAAAATATTGGTCAATGTTTTTCCTTACGATTGAAGGTGGCTAGGCGAGGCTGAATTGAATTTCGGCCAGGTTGGGCGGAACGATCAAACGCAAGACTAGTCTAGCACGATTCACCTGAGCTATTTTCACAATTAATACCGTACCGGATCGAATTGTTTTTTATTCGCCGAGTATTTCACCATCCACTGGCCACCCGCCGAACCTACGGCGTCGCGGGCTTTCAGTTGAGTTGGAGCGGCGGCCTGCCGCCGATCCACCAACTCCCGCGCTTCTAGCGCTCGATGAGCGGTCGCAGCGGACGCCAGTATATGTTGCGATAAGCCACTGGGCCGTGGTCGCCTTGCAGCATCAGTGGGTTCAGCGCCGCCTCCGGGATTTCCATATGCGCTCGCGTTCCGCCCTCCACCTCGACGTTCGCTTGAACGATCAGGCCGTTGTGGATGACCCGCAGGAATCTGGCGTTAGCCGTTTTCTTCCCGTTCGTGTCGAACCTAGGTCCCTGGAACCAGATCTGATAGCTCTGCCAGCGGCCCGGGGGCAGGGAAGCATTGACCCGCGGCGCCGAACCGCCCACGCCCTGTTCATCGATCCAGCGATGGTATATCGCGCCTCCGTCGGACGAGGTCATGGGCTGAATCGACCCGTAGCTATCAAATACCTGAACCTCGTAGAGGCCGTGAAGATACACGCCCGAATTGGACCCGCGGGCGAGCATGAATTCCAGGTACAACTCCATATCCCCAAACTTCTCATCCGTAACGATGTTGGCTGTGCGGCCGGTGGGACCGTTCAGCATCCGGTCACCGGGGCCTCCGTGCGCCATCAGGCCCTTCGGGTTGAGCAGGCGCTCATAGTAGATCGCCGATGTTGTGAACCACTCGCTCTTTACTTTGGGATCCTGGCCATGCCAGCCGGTCAGGTCGTTGCCTTTGAACAGCGGAGTCCAGCCCGGTTCCAATAGTAAGGGGGCGTCGCCGTGCGCGTCGCCGTCCTGAATTGGAGACGGCGCGTTGGGGCTTTGCGCGAAGCCGGCTACGCAGGCCAATACAGAGAAAATGAGAACTCGTCGCAGCATGGGGACATTCTATGCAATGTGCGGGGCGGACGCACACAAAACAGAACGCCTGGGACTTGAGGCCCAATTTGCTACGGCGTGGTGATCCACCAAGTCAAACCAAAGGGATCCTCGACCCCTCCCGAGCGCCCGTACTCCTGGTCGGTAACGGCGCTCACCAACTTGGCGCCCGCCTCGATCGCGCGCTCCACCAGCGCGTCGGCGTCGTCAACGTAGAGGAATAGGCTCACCGCAGAGCCGCCATATGATGTCGCGCATCGGTATGCCGGCCAACCGGGATTCTCGTCGTGCAGCATGAGCCTTGAGTTGCCGACTCGGATCTGGGCGTGGCGCACGCGCCCGCCGTCGGTGTGCCGCAACTGCTCTTCGGCCCCGAAGGCGCGCTTGTAGAACTCGATCGCTTCGGCGGTGTCGGCCATTGTGATGTATGGCGTGACGGTGCTAAACCCCTCGGGAATAGGCTGGGGCGTTCGACTCATGGTTCCTCCCGGCGTAAGGCGCAAGTCGCGGAGAGTCTATTGTGCCAAAAGCGCGCAAGTTCATACAGAATAAAGTGGCCCGACGAGGTGGACTTCAGGCAATTCTCCCCCCGGAACCGGCGGACCCGCATACGCATGCATACCAGCCTCCATCAGAATGCTGACATCGACCCGGTGGATGCCGGCGCAGGGGCATGTTCGGGAACATCTACCTATTCGGACCAACGTCCGTGGGATGCTAAGGCTTGGGATGAGCAGCCGTTGCGGCCCGTTAGTCAGGATTCAGAGTAATGATGCAGGACAATGACGTTTACCCGCTGATCGGCGAAGGCGGTTTTGCCCGTTTGGTGGCGGCCTTCTACCGTCGTGTGCCAGGGGACATCATCCTGGGAGCGATGTACCCGCCAGACGATCTGCCCGGGGCCGAGCAGCGCCTGCGCGACTTTCTCGTGTTCCGCTTTGGCGGGCCGCAGCGTTACATCGAACAGCGGGGCCATCCGCGGCTGAGGATGCGCCACGCGCCCTTCACCATCGACGGGATTGCGCGCGACCGTTGGATGCAATTGATGAACGAGGCGCTTGAAGAAGCAGCCCTGCCGCCGGGGCCGGCAGCAACCCTGCGCGTTTTCTTCGATTCCACGGCCACGTTCATGATCAACAGGCAGGAGTGAAGCGGAGCGGCGCCGCGGGCCCCGCCCCACAAGAAGCGCACGGCTCCGGACGTCCTGCCGTCGCTCCCCACAGAAAACTAGGCAGTAACCCGGCGCCCTTCGCGATAGGCGATGTTGGCCATGTGCGGGCCGGCCACCGCGGAAGCGGCGATCTCAACGGTGCAGTTGGGCTGCTGGCGGCTCTTGATGCAATCCAGGAAATTCTGCTGGTGCAATTCGGCGCTGTCGTGGTCCGCCATCTCGGCGATTACCGTGTCCGCGCCGCCCGCGGTCCAGGGCGCCGCACTCGGTACCGGCTCCTTGAAGATGCGGTAGCCCTTGCGGTTGAGCACCATGGTCGCCTTCTCGCCCTGGAAGGTCACGGACCAATCGTAGTCGTAGGCGCTGGTGTAGCACAGCGTCCAGGTGGCCATCATCGACGGGTAGTTGAAGACCGCCGTGAAGACGTCCGGCGCTTCCGCCAGCACCGCGCGGCTGACCGCTCCGCTGCAGATCGCCGACTGCGGCGAAGTGTTGCCGGTCATCCACTGCACGACGTCCATCAGGTGCGTCCCCTGGTCAGTCATGTTGCCGCCTGAGTAGTCGTAGAATCCGCGCCACCAGCGGAAGCGCTTCGGATCCAGCGGGCGCTTCGGTGCCTCGCCCAGGAAGCGGTCCCAGTCGAGCTTGCCTTCCAGAGGTTTGGTGTCGAGCCACTCCAGGAAGTTCCAGTTCCAGGCCGCTCGGGCGTGCCACACCTTTCCCAGCGCGCCGTCGTCGATCAGCTTTTTCGCGGCGTAAATGAAGGGCATGCTGCGGCGCTGCATACCGACCTGCACGATGCGGTCGGTTTTGCGCACGGCGCTGACCATCTCGGCGCTTTGCGCGATGTTCATCGAGAACGGCTTCTCGAGATAGACGTCCTTGCCGGCTGCGAGTGCCGCGAACAGCATAGGCCGGTGCTGGTGGTCGGGCGTCGCCACCACGACGAAGTCGAGCTCCTTGCGGTCGATCAACTCGTGATAGTCCGCGTAGGTTTTGCAACCGGCGGGCGAGATGCTGCGCGCCTTTTCCATGAACGGTTCGTAGGTGTCGCACACGGCGGCGCAATGCGCGCCGAGCTTCATGAACGCCGTGTGCAGCCATCCGCCACGGTTGCCAGTGCCAATGATGCCGAACGTCGGACGATCGTTCGCTCCGAATACGCTTCTTGGGATAAACAGAGGCGCGGTTGCGCCGACCAGCAGTTCTCGCCTGTTCATGGTCCACAGTATATCCCCGTTATGGTCTAGACCACCAGCGCGGAAAGAAGTCGGACGGACGATCGCTTGCGTCGTCTGTCGTGGGCAGGTTTGCCACTCGACTGGTTACCAGCAGTGACAGACCACGCAGGGCGATGGTCTGTCCTACTCGTCCTCAGACTGGCGGCCGGATCAGGCTGGAAACATGGAGCTTGGGGTTGGGCTGCTGCTCTACGATCCTGATCTTGCCCAGCGGGTACCAGCCATCCGGCTGCAGGCCCGCGATAGCGAGTTTGACCCTGGGCAGCCCGGTGAAAGCATCGAGCATCGCGATTCCGAGGTCGTACTCTCCGGCGGGCAGGTCCGCAGGCAGGAACACAGCATCGTCGTATACGATGTCTCCGGGCAACCACGTGCGAACGTCGGCGTTGGTCCGTAGAACTGCGGTGTGCGAACCGTTCCTCAGCCGCAGCGCGAGCGGGAATTGCCGGTAAATCGGCGCGACGCCCTTGTTCTCCCACCACGTCGCGAAATCGAGCTTGCCCCGTGTGGCGACCGTCGGCGGATAGGTGAACTTGCGCAGCACGAAGCGATAGCCCATCTTCTTCAACCACGCGTCCACCTTCGGTTTCCACTCGGGCGGTACCGGGGACGACTTCGCGTTGAAGCTCGAGATGTGCCACTTCAGCGACTGTTCAATGATGTAGTCCACATCCCAGTGCTGGTCCTTCCAGTGCTGCATCACCCAGCAGACTTCGAAGCTGACCGGGGCTTGCCGCCAGGCGTCCGCCATCCCGAAATTGACGATGGCCTCGGGATAGTAGTCGCACATGTGGCTCCACGTCGGGCTGAACCCACCCATGTCGCCCAGGCAGTCCACGCGCCAGCCCACCGGCTTCTTGGAGACGGCGTATTTGTTGGTCTTCGAGTCGGTCAGCAGCATTAGCAGCGGGGTGCGCGGGAACGCTTCGAGGTACGCGTCCACCAGCGCGGCGCGCGTCGCGCCGGAGAGCTTGTCCGCACCCGCGCCTTCACCCCACGCACCCACGATGGCGAGATCCACACCCTCCAGATCCGGGTGTCCGTCGTAGCGCTTCCCGAAGGCGCAGATCAGCCCGCCAAAGCTCTCGGCGTACTGCGGGCGTTCGGGATCGGTGCGCCATTTTCTGTCGCCCAATTTCGCCGATTCGTCACCGGCCTCGGCGCGGTACCAGTCGGGAACGTCGTCCTTGGCCTCGCCCGAACTGCCGTACGGCGCGATGCGGATCAGGAGAGTTTGACCGCGGTTGTGAGCGGTCTTCAAGGCGTTGTCGAACAAATCCCAGTTGTACTTGCCGCGCTCCGGTTCGATATAGCGCCAGTAGACGCGGAAGTAGGCGATGGTGCTCGCCGGATGGTCCTTGTTCTCCAGACTGCCCTTGAACTCCTGGTAGCCGATCGGGAACCCTTCGGTCCAGGTCTGACCCTCGTTCAGCGCGTCGCCGTTGAACCGCTGGAAGGTCATGAAGCCCATTCCAGGGTTGGTCAGAACGTCGTCGATTTCTTTGGGACGGACGACCACTGGGTCCTGTGCGAACAAAGGAGCCAGGACCAAACACAGGAACAGTCGGGGCGTGAGCATAACCCTCCTCACTGACACTCGGTCTGCGCTAGCCGTGTCGCTTCAGGCTGCAGCTCGTGCCCGCTCCGGGGTTCACAGGCTGTAGGGCGCCCGCATCTTCCGGCTGAGCAACTTCGTCGCTTCGGCGTCGTCGGCAATCTGGAAGTTCTTGGGATCCCACTTGATCTTGCGGCCGGTCAGCATGGCGATCTGTCCCAGCCAGCCGGGCGTCGCCGAGTGCAGCGCCACGGAGGCAGGCGTCAGCGTTCTGCCCCGGCTCTTCACGCAGGCGACGAACTGTTCGTAGTGGTCGTGCGCTCCGCTGTGATTGGTCAGGTGGACCTCGTTCTCGCCGATCTTCTCACTGAGCAGCGACTTCGGATTCGCGTCGATCTTGCCGCGGTCCACGTAGATCCAGCCCTTTTCGCCGAACCACTTCGTACCGCCAGCGATCTCGGGATACCCTCCGGCGATGGTCATGGGCGTGCCGTCCGGATAGATGCAATTCACCTTGAAACGCTTCGCCGCGTTGTAGAGATCCGTGCGCGGCGGGTACTCGCCGACGCCTTCCACCTCCACCGGACCGTTGTTGTCCCAATCCATACCCCAGTGCGCGATGTCCACGTGGTGGCCGATCCAATCCATGAGTTGGCCGCCGCCGTAATCGAGATTCCAGCGCCACTGCTTATGCACGCGCGCCTCGCAGTAGGGTGCTTCCGGTGCGGGTCCGAGCCAGCGGTCGTAGAACAGCGTCTTCGGCGGGTCGGTCACTTTCAGCTCCCGCGCCGGATCCTTGATTGAGTAGAAGCCCGAGGGCAGTCCAACTTCGATTGACTTGATCTTGCCGATACGTCCGTTACGGACCAGTTCGCAAGCCTGTCGGAAATTGGGCACCGAACGCTGCCAGCTTCCGGTCTGCCAGACACGCCCCAGTCGCTGCGATTCTTCCACCATCAACAGGCCCTCGCGGAAGTTGTGCGCAAGCGGCTTCTCGCAGTAAATATCTTTCTTCGCGCGAGCTGCCTGCACGGCGATCAGGGCATGCGAATGGTCCGGGACTGCAATGCTGACGGCATCGATGTCGCGCCGCATCAGCACTTCTTCGAAAGCGTTATAGGTGGCGCAGCCCTTGTCGCCGTAGGCTTTGTCGATGTACGCTTTCGCCTCGTCGAGATGATCTTCGTCGATATCGCAAATCGCGACTATTTGCGCGCTCTTGACGGTCGAGAAGTCCTTCACGTGACCGTCGAAGCCCATCCAGCCGAGTCCGATGTTGGCGACGGTCACTTTGTCGCTGGGTGCCACTGCGCCGCCCAGGCCGAGTGCCGAGGCCTTTACGATCATCGGTGCACCGGCTGCGGCGAGCGCCGCGCCCTGCATCCACTTTCGACGAGTATTCATGTCACAAGCCCCCATGCTCCGAATTCATTGTGCGATCCGTATGTCATCATACAGGTCCGCACGCGACGGAGTCATGGGGTGGCTGACCGATCCCCGTCACGCGGAGTTTCAGTTCCTGGCGAGCTTCTCATAGACCAGGGCAGCGGCGGCGACATCCTCGACGCCCAGGCCGAGCGACTCGAAGATGGTGATGCCGGCCGGACGAGTGTAAGCCGCAGCCTTGGCGATAGAGCCGAATTCCACCAGCGGCAAGCCGCCCCATTCGCTTTCCGGCACCGCCAGCAGCAGATCGCCCGCCTCGGTCTTCGCCTGCTCAAGCGAGTCCACCGCGATCAGTTCGGCGCGGCGCACGAGTTCCGTCGGGATCTCGCGGCGCGAGGCCTGGTTTGAGCCCGACGCGTTGACGTGCGAGCCACTCTCGACCCACTCGCTTTCGAGCACCGGGTCCTTGGCATAGGTGGCCGTGATCACGATCTGCGCGCCGCGGACGCACTCCTCGGCGGAGGAGGCGGCCGCCGCCTCCACGCCGAAGGCCTGACTCGCTTTGTCGGCGAAGCTTCGGCGCTTTTCGATTTTGCGGCTGAAGATGCTGACGCGCCGCGGCTTCCTCACTGCGAGCACGGCCTCGAGTTGCGTCCAGGCCTGGAAGCCGCTCCCGATCAGCGCGACCTTCTCGATTTCGCGCGGGGCCAGCAGGGCAGTTGCCGCACCCGAAGCGGCTCCGGTGCGGATCTGTCCCAGATGGTTGGCTTCGATCAGCGCCAACGGCTCGGCGGTCTCAGCGTTGTAGAGCAGGACGTGGAAGTACATCGCGCCCAGTTTCACGTTCGTAGCGTAGATCTTGGTGCCGAGGTATCCGCCCCAGGCGCCTGCCAACTGGTGCATGACCGTGCCGGTCGGCACGAACAGACGGCGACGCGGCAGGTTCTGCGCCTCGCCGCGGCCTAGCGCCGCGAAACAATCTTGCATGCGCTTGACGCACTCGCCCATCGGTAGCAAATCGAGCACCTGTCGTTCGGAGATTTGAAGCATGGTTTCACCTGCCTCCATGATCGCGAATCGGTCATTTGGACGGGGCCGCGACCGTGAGGGAGCGGTGGTAGTGCCGCTGTTTCGTAATCAACCGTTCGGTATAGACCCGAGCATCGATCCCTTAAGGCCGCGGCTCTGAATCGGCGAGTATGGCCCTGCCCCGAAACTAGTTCTTCGCGGCTTCTTTCTTGTCTACGTCGATGCCCAGTTCCACCACTGCCTGACGCGCTTTCTGGGAGTCAAACTGACCCCAGCGCGCAAGCTGCGAGAGCGCTGCGCTCGCGATGCACTCGGCGTCAACCTCAAAGAAACGGCGCAAATAGGGCCGGCTGTCGCTGCGGCCGTAGCCGTCGGTTCCCAGAGCCACCAGACGTCCGCTCAGCCAGGGAGCGACCTGGTCGGCGAGCACTTTCATGTAATCGCTGGCGGCGATGATCGGGCCTTGCGTACCCTCCATCGCTTGTTGAACGAATGGCTTGCGAGCCGGCTCGGCCGGGTGCAGGCGATTCCAGCGCTCCACGCTCAACCCGTCGCGGCGCAGTTGGTTATAGCTGGTCACGCTCCACACGTCGGCCGGAACCTGGTACTTCTCCCACAGCAGACGCTGGGCGCGCAGCGCTTCATTCAGCATCGAGGCACTGCCCCACAATTGCACGCGGGCCGGACCCTGATCGCTCTTGCTGACGCGGTGGATGCCCTTCAGGATGTTCTCGATGGTCTCGGGATCTTCCGGAATCTGCGGCTGGGCGTAATTCTCGTTGCCTAGCGTGAGGTAGTAGAACACGTCCTCGTTTTCACCGTACATGCGCCGCAAGCCGTCGCGAATGATCACCGCGATCTCGTAGGCGTACGCAGGGTCGTAGGTGATGCAGTTCGGTACGGTTGAGGCCAGCACATGGCTGTGCCCATCTTCGTGTTGCAGCCCCTCGCCATTCAACGTCGTGCGCCCCGCCGTCGCCCCCAGCAGGAAGCCGCGGCCGCGCGAGTCACCCAGCGCCCAGATGGCGTCGCCCACGCGTTGGAAGCCGAACATCGAGTAGTAGATGAAGAACGGGATCATCGGCTGATCGTAATTCGAATAGGCCGTCGCGGCCGCCGTGAAATCGGCCAGACCACCGGCCTCCGTGATGCCCTCTTCCAGGATCTGGCCGTCGCTCGCTTCCTTGTAGTAGAGGAACTGCTCGCTGTCCACCGGCTTGTAAAGCTGGCCCACCGGGGAATAGATCGAGATCTGCCGGAACAGCGATTCCATTCCGAAGGTGCGCGCTTCGTCGGGGATGATCGGGACCACGCGCTTGCCCAGGTCCTTGTTCTTGAGCAGCGTCTTCAGGATGGCGACGAACGCCATGGTCGTGGACACCGGGCGACCGCCCGAGCCATGCAGCGATTCCGAGAACTCGCTCAGTTCAGGGATGGGCAGATTGACCGTGGTGTGGAGACGTGCGGGCAGTGAGCCGCCGAGCGCTTTGCGTCGCTCCTTCAGGTACTGAATCTCTGGAGAATCTTCCGGTGGGCGGTAGAACGATACCGTCGCCACCGTGTCTTCAGGAATCGGAATGCGAAAGCGTTCGCGCAGCCGCATCAGTTCCTGCTCGTTCATTTTCTTCTGTTGATGGGTCGTGTAGCGTCCTTCGCCGGCTTCGCCCATGCCGTAGCCCTTCACGGTTTTAGCGAGGATCACCGTCGGCTGGCCGGTGTGCTGGGTGGCCCGCAGATAGGCGTTGTAAACCTTCACCGGGTCGTGGCCGCCGCGGCGCAGTCGGCCCAACTGCTCGTCGGTGTAGCTCGAAAGCAATTCGCGCAATTCGGGGTCTCGACCCGCCAGCACTTCGCGGACGTAGGCGCCGCCGCGCACGCTCATGGCGTGGAGTTCGCCGTCCACGCAGCTTTCCAGCCTGCGGGACAGTGCGCCGCTCTTGTCGGCTGCGAAGATGGGATCCCAATCGCTGCCCCAGACGGCCTTGATGACGTTCCAGCCCGCGCCGCGGAATTGGCCTTCGAGTTCCTGCATGATGTTGCCGTTGCCGCGCACCGGACCGTCCAGGCGCTGCAGATTGCAGTTGATGACGAAGGTCAGATTGTCGAGCTTCTCGTTGGCCGCAAGTTGCAGCGCACCGCGCGATTCGGGTTCGTCCATCTCGCCGTCGCCGAGGAATGCCCAGACCTTGCGGTCGGTGACCGGCAGTATTCCGCGATGCTCCAGGTAGTGCATGAAGCGCGCCTGGTAGATGGCGTTGATCGGTCCCAGACCCATCGAAACGGTGGGGAATTGCCAGAAATCCGGCATCAGCCACGGGTGCGGGTACGAGCATAGTCCCGGCGACTCGCGCAGTTCGTGGCGGAAGTTCTTGAGGTGTTGCTCGCTCAGGCGGCCTTCCAGGAACGCCCGCGAATACATGCCCGGAGACGCGTGGCCCTGGAAGTAGACTAGATCGCCCGGCTGGTCCCCGATCTTCGCGCGGAAGAAGTGGTTCATGCCGACCTCGACCAGCGTGGCCGAGGAAGCGAACGAGGAAATGTGGCCGCCGATGCCGTCGTCGTATTTGTTGGCTCGGACTACCATCGCGACGGCGTTCCAGCGCACCAGGCTCTTGATGCGACGCTCCAGTTCTCTGTCGCCGGGATAGGGCAGTTGCTCCTCAACTGGGATGGTGTTGACGTAGGGGGTCGTCGTGCCGAGGGTGGCGGGGACTCCCTGTTTGGAAGCGGAGGCGGCCAAGCGCTGCAACAAGTATTGTGCCCGTTCCGGGCCTCCATCCTCGATGACCTGATCCAACGCCTCCAACCACTCCTGAGTTTCGGCGGGATTCAGGTCCGCGGGCTTTTCCATCTTACTTTTTAACATGTGCATCCAGAAGGGGCTTTCTCGATATTATCTACCCTTTACAGATGCCCGCAAAGTGTCCCAGGTCGCGGACTTCGGTTCGCGGCCCGGCCAACTGCGTCGTCGGCACCGTTTCAACAACCTCCCGTCGGAACATCGTCCAATCCGTGGGCCCGGAATCCTGTGGCGCACTTCAGCGTGCAGCGTGGACACTCCTGCCCACGTTCGGGGAATGCCGACAAGAGTGTCGGCACGGCACGCTGAAGCGTGCGCCATAAAGCCCTATCCGCCCGCTCAGTCGGGCTCCGTCACGGGTTGCGAGGACACTTCGCCAAACGGCCGGGGCTCGCGTAGAGCTTTCAGGCGGTCGCGGAACTGTGCGGCCGTTTCAAAGTCGAAGTTCTTGGCGGCCTCACGCATTTTGCGTTCCAGATCCTCCATCATCGTCGCGCGTTGTTCGGGCGTGAGTTCGTTCAGGCCCGCGGCGTCGGCTAGTTCAGGAGTGACGTAATCCGCCTCGGCAATCTTAATCAGGTTCGAGTCAATCGCCTTGACGATGGTCATGGGCGTGATCCCGTTTTCCTCGTTGTAGGCGACTTGCGTGCGCCGGCGACGATCAGTTTCGCTAATAGCACGCCGCATGGAGTCGGTCATCACGTCGGCATACAGGATCGCGATGCCGTTCACATTGCGCGCGGCGCGCCCAATGGTCTGGATCAGCGATCCGGTGGAGCGCAGGAAGCCCTCCTTATCGGCGTCGAGGATCGCCACTAGCGTCACTTCCGGCAGGTCCAAACCCTCGCGTAGCAGGTTTACGCCGATCAACACGTCGATTTCGCCCCGCCGCAAGTCGCGCAGGATCTTCACGCGGTCGAGCGTCGAAACCTCGGAGTGCATGTAGCTGCACTTCACGCCCAGCTCCGAGTAATACTCCTGCAAGTCTTCGGCCATGCGCTTGGTGAGCGTGGTGATCAGCACCCGCTCGTTGCGCTCCGCGCGTTTGCGGATCTCACCCAGCAGGTCGTCCACCTGGCCGCGGATCGGCCGGACCTCGACGGGCGGATCGACAAGGCCCGTGGGCCGAATGATCTGTTCCACCACCACGCCGCCGGTCTTCTTCAGCTCGAATGGGCCCGGCGTGGCCGAGACGTAGGTGGTCTGGTGGATGCGATTCTCGAACTCTTCAAAGGTCAGAGGCCGGTTGTCGAGCGCCGACGGCATCCGGAAGCCGAAATTCACCAGCGTCTCTTTGCGCGAGCGATCGCCGTGGTACATGCCGCCGATTTGCGGCACCGTCTGGTGAGATTCGTCGATAAAGAGCAGGGCGTCGGCCGGCAGGTAGTCGAGCAGCGTCGGGGGCGGCTCGCCCGGCAGTCGCGACGTGAAATGGCGAGAGTAGTTCTCGACGCCGTGGCAATAGCCCACGGTCCGCATCATTTCGAGGTCGAACTGCGTGCGCTGCCAGATGCGTTGCGCCTCGATGTGCTTGCCCTGTGAGGTTAGTTCCTTGTGCCACCACTGGAGCTCGGCTTCGATGGAGTGCATCGCCTGCTCCTTGGTGTCGTTGCTCATCACGTAGTGCGATTTCGGGTAGATGGGCAGGCGCTGGTAGGTCTGGCGCACCTGGCCGGTCAGCGGGTCTACCTGCGAAAGCGCGTCGATCTCGTCGCCCCACAGTTCCACACGATAGGCGTTGTCGTCGTAGGTCGGATAAATGTCGATGACGTCGCCGCGTACCCGAAACGTCCCGCGCTGGAAATCCCCGTCGTTGCGGTCATAGAGGATCTCAACCAGTCGCCGGGTAATCTGCTCGCGCGAGATCTTCTGGCCCTTTTCGAGCATCATCAACATGCCGTAGTACGCCTCTGGCGAGCCCAGACCGTAGATACAGGAGACCGACGAGATGATCACGCAGTCGCGCCGCTCAAACAGGCTGCGCGTGGCCGAAAGGCGCAGTTTGTCGAGCTCGGCGTTGGTGGTGGCTTCCTTCTCGATGTATAGGTCGGAGGCTGGCACGTAGGCTTCGGGCTGGTAGTAGTCGTAGTAGCTGACGAAGTACTCCACCGCGTTGTGGGGAAAGAAGTTCTTGAACTCCTGGTAGAGCTGCGCGGCCAGGATCTTGTTGTGCGCCATGATCAGCGCCGGGCGATCCAGCTCCTCGATGATCTTGGCCATCGTGAAAGTCTTGCCCGAGCCGGTGACGCCCAGCAGGACCTGGTGCTGTTCGCCTTGCTGGATGCCCCGGATGAGTTGACTGATCGCCTCGCCCTGATCCCCACGAGGCTGATAGTCGATGCCGAGCCGGAAACTCATAGTCTTTCAGTTTAGCGGCGTGCCGAGCGGTCGAGTGCCGCGTTGAATTCGCAGCCGCCCATCGCTACCAGCGCCAGCAGGTACATCCAGACCAGGAAAGCGATCACCGCCCCGACCGAACCGTACAGCTGGCTGTAATTCGCCACGTTGCGCACGTACCAGGTGAAGCATTGCGTCAGCAGCAACCACAGCAGGGTTGCGAGCGCAGTGCCGGGCCACAACCTGCGGTGCCCCTTGACGTCAGGTCCCAGCCAGTAGAGCATCAGCGTCACCAGACCCACGCAGGAAAACGCTACGAAATAGCGGGCCAGCCTGCCGATCAACCGTATGCCCGGGCCCAGAATACCGTCGTTACCGCCAACGCCCAGCCACTTCATCACGCTCGTCTCGGCTCGGTCGCCCTGAATCAGCAGCACCGTCACCCCCACGGCTGGGGCCAGCGAGAGCACCACCAGCGCAATCGCGATCAGCCGTTGATGCACGATGCCGCGCGTGTTGTTGGTCTGGTAGGCGCGCTGGAACGCCTCCATCAGGCTCGCCATCACGCCTGACGCGGCCCATAGGGAAAGGCAGATTGCCGCTACGCGCAGCGAGGTGCGGTGCTTGCTGTGCTCGTACAGCCAGGTGCGCAGGAACTGCTCGACTTCGGGTGGGGTGAACTCAAACAACAGCGTGGAGATGCGCCGCGCCACATTGGCCGCGTCGGCTTCCACCAGCGCCGCAGTCGTGAAGGTGAGGACCGGGAAGAAGCTCAGCAGGGCCGAGTAGGCCGCTCCCTTGGCCGAACCCAGCGCTCCGTGGCTGTAGATCCCGACGGGTATGTAGCCCAGGGCAGCCAGATAGCGGTTATGTTTCAAGCTCCCCCCATTTCTCAGTTTCCGCCCAACCCGTGCGCTCTCCGTATTATCCACCGTGTTCGCCACCGGAAATCCACCGCACCCTCACGGTCGCGGCTCCGTCCGGAACGGAGCCGCGACCGTGAGGGTGCGGTGGATTTCCCTACCAACGGGAGCGGCCGTGCGCTAGCCTGTGAGGATTAGAAGATGCTCAGAGTGAAGCGCTTGATCCCATTCGTGATGCTTATGGCCTTTGCCGCGTCCGCCACGGAATTCTCCGTCTCCCTCCCCAAGCAGCGGCGCGACCGGCCGCTGGACGGACGTTTGCTGATCCTGCTCTCCACCGACCCGACGGAGGAGCCGCGACACCAGATCAACGACTCGCCCAGGACCCAGATCGTCTTTGGTACGGACGTGGACGGCTGGAAGCCGGGTTCGGTCGTCAAAGTGGGAGAAGGCGCCACTGGTTACCCGATTCACAAGCTGTCCGAGCTGAAACCCGGCGAGTACACGGTCCAGGCCTTGCTCAACCGCTACGAGACGTTTCACCTCTCCGATGGGCGTGTAGTGAAACTGCCCCCCGACCGGGGCGAGGGCCAGCAATGGAACAGCAAGCCGGGCAACCTGTACAGCAATCCCGTGAAGGTCACCATCCAGGCCGGCGGAGCGTCCATTGCACTGAGTCTCGATATGGAGATTCCGCCCATCGTTCCGCCGAAAGACACGAAGTACGTCAAGCACATCCACATCCGCAGCGAGCGGCTTTCGAAGTTCTACGGGACGGACATGTACCTGGGCGCGCACGTGCTCTTGCCCGAAGGGTTTGACGAGCATCCCGAAGCGCACTACCCGCTCATCATCAATCACGGCCATTTTCCGGCGGACATGGAGTTTCGGACCGAGCCGCCCGAACAGGACCTGAAGCCCGATCACAGCGAGCGCTTTCACCTTGAGGGCTACAACAAGATCGTGCAGCAGGAAGCATACGACTTCTACAAGAAATGGACCTCGCCGGGATTTCCCCGCATGCTGATCGTTGAGATCCAGCACGCGACGCCCTACTACGACGACAGCTACGCGGTAAATTCCGCGAATGTCGGACCGTACGGCGACGCGATCATGTACGAGCTTTTGCCCGAGATCGAGCGGCGCTTCCGCGGCATTGGGCAGGGCTGGGCACGGTTCACCTACGGCGGATCGACCGGTGGCTGGGAAGCCCTCGCGGTGCAGATCTTCTATCCCGACGAGTTCAACGGCGCCTTCGGAGCGTGCCCCGACCCGATCGACTTCCGGGCGTATACGGTCATCGACATCTACAACGACAAGAACGCGTATTTCATGGAAGGCCCCCACAAGCGGGTCGCGCGCCCGGCGGAGCGCAACTACCTGGGCCACATCTCGGCCACGGTGGAGGACACCAATCTGCTGGAACTCGCGCTCGGCACGAAGACGCGCTCAGGGCAGCAGTGGGATGTCTGGGAGGCGGTCTATTCCCCGGTTGGCCCCGACGGCTATCCCGCGCGGCTGTGGAACAAAGCGACTGGCGAGATCGACCGCAGCGTCGCGGAAGGCTGGAAAAAGTACGATCTGCGCTACCAGCTCGAAACCAACTGGGCGACGCTGGGTCCGAAGTTGCGCGGCAAGCTGCACATCTACGTCGGCGAATCGGACACTTACTATCTGAACAACGCGGTCTATCTGATGGAGGACTTCCTGAAGAAGGCATCGAATCCTCCGGCCGACGCCGAAGTGGCCTACGGAGCCCGTTTCGAGCATTGCTGGAACGGCGACCCCAACGTCCCCAACTACATCAGCCGCTTGCGCTACAACACCATGTACGTGCAGAAGATCGTGGAGCGCATCGAGAAGTCGGCGCCGGTTGGGGCCGATCTGAAGAGCTGGCGGTATTAGGCGGGGCTGCCCAGCTGATCTGTGCGGATCCCCCTGGCGCCGCTTCGGGCTCTGGCTCAGCGCCCAACTCGAGCCCGGATTTATGGCCGGATTCGTTTCACATTCACTCGCATGTAGATGAGCTGGAACCCGGCGCGCTCGTAGTTTCGGTGCGAGCCGCTCCCAGGCAGGACGCAGGCCATCGCCAGGTCGCAACCGGCTCGCGCGGCCCGGGCCAAACGCTCGCGGATCAGTACGCCTTGCAACCCAAGTCCACGCGAGGCCGGTAAGGTGGCATCTCCTGACAGAAGCGCCACACCGTCCTGCGCCGACATGCCTGCCGCCGAAACGGGAATCCCTTCCAGTCGCGCCATTAGTGTCTCGCCATAAGCGGGAATGTTCTCAAGCACTTCCAGGGGTACTCCGAAGCCCTCGGCGACCAACGCGAGCCATTCCCCATGCGTAGCTGCTACGACGCGCTCAAGCTGAAAGCCGCCCGAGTTCCATTCGCCGTCTGCCAGCGCAATCTGGCGAACCATAAGATTGTTGAATTCGATGATCGAGTAGCCGCGATCCATCACCGCCTGGACCAATCCAAGGTCGGCCAGCGGGCATAGGTCAATCAGGCAATCGCTACCATGGTCGAAGAAGAAGTTCTCCAGCCGTTCGATTTCGGTGGTGCTCACCGGACCAGCCAAACCGCAGCCAATAGCGTGCGAAAAAGGCGAATCGACTCCGGCGAACAGTGCGCAGCCGCCGGCAATCGCATCGGCTTCAAATCCCGTCGCCGCGCGAGCCAGAGAGAATGCGTTGGCGGCTTCGACCGCCTCCAACCTGCGCGCCAGCCCCAGATCTGAGGTTAGTAGCCTTGAGTGCATGGCGTCAGACTACCACTCTGCCGGAATGTCACTTGGACGGATAGCCGATTCAGTAGCCGCCGCGGACTCCGGAATACCGCCCCACCCGGACTGGTAAAGGCCGTCTGCTAGATTAAGGGCAGATCTATGAATGGCGTTATTGTCGTGGACAAGCCGGCCGGCTGGACGTCGCACGACGTAGTTGGCAAAATGCGGCGCATCGCGGGCACCAAAAAGGTCGGCCACCTTGGTACCCTCGACCCGGCCGCGACCGGCGTGCTTCCGCTGTTGCTAAATCGCGCCACCCGGTTGGCTCAGTTCTTCACCCACAACGAAAAAGTCTACGAAGGAGTGATCCGCTTCGGATGGTCCACCGACACGTACGACGCCGAGGGCGAGCCGACATCTCCCATAACCGAGGTGATCATTGAGCGCGACAGGCTGGAAGCCGTGCTCGATGCGTCGCGCGGCGTGATTCAGCAAATGCCGCCGCCTGTGTCGGCGAAAAAGATCGGTGGCCGGCCCGCCTACGAACTGGTCCGCAAGCACATCGCGGTCGAGATGGCGCCGGTGGAAGTCACCGTGTTTGCGCTCGACGTGCTGTGGCTGGAAGGCGCCGAAGCGGGTGTGCGGGTGCACTGTGGCTCGGGTACGTACCTGCGCTCCATCGCACATGATGCGGGGCTGGCAATGGGCTGCGGCGCGCACCTGAAGTCGCTGCGACGATTGCAATCCGGGCCGTTCAAAATCGAAAGCGCAAGGACGCTGGAGGAATTGGGCCGGATGGGCGCAGAAGAGCGACTGCGGGAAGCACTGATTCCGGCGATGCAACTGCTGCCCGAATTCCCCAGCGAAATCGTGGACCAGATCACCGAAGGCCAGATCCGGCAGGGACGCGACTTCCGCGTCTCACCGTTCCGTGTGCGCGATGACGTGAGGATGGTGAAAGCCGTTTCGCGCTCGGGGGATTTGATCGCCATCGGCCACGCCGTGCTGCCCAACCTCTACCACCCGATCCTGGTGCTGTAGTTTCGGCTAAACCGATTAAACTCCCTTCGTAAAGTGCAACTACGAGTCGCAAGATCTGTCGCGGATTCCCCCACCCCGCAGATTCGTCTCGATCAGTAGTGTGTTCTGGGGGGAGGAATCATGGACCAGAAGGTCCAGACTGGTTCAAACGGATGAGTTGACCCACACCAGGCTGTTCATCCGGTTCGAGATCTCAATTCAGATAGGAGATTCAGACCATGAGAAAACTGCTGGGCATCCTTCTGCTCGCGACTTTCACCACGATGACGATGACCGTCGTCTTCGCCAAGGACGATTCGCCCACGAAGACGGAGAAGAAATCGAAGAAGAAGTCCAAGAAAAAGGACGATCCGCCGCCCAAGAAGTAGGGCTCATCGGGCGTCCTGAATTCGTCAGAAGCGCGGCCGCCGGTCGAAAGCCGGCGGCCGTTTCCTGTTTTGTTAAGGCTGATCGCGCGTCGCGAATTGCCACAGATGCCTGGGACTTAATAGCACCCGCGGCTAGTGCTCATGGGCGCGCTGGCTACTGCCTGGCCAGCTTAGGAATCAGCGTGAGGCCCCCGGCCGGGTTGATCCGTAGGCCAAGTCCCGAAACGTAATTCGTCGAGCCTGCACTGAATTCAATGACCCCCCGATTGGAGGTTGTGGCAGGCAAACGGTCCGCTAACAGGAAGGAAGCGTGACCGCCCGCAGGCAAGTTGATGGAAGAGGAGCCGACTTGACTCCCGCTCTCATCCCAGATTGTGGCCGTCACCGTAGCAGGTTGGGCCGCAACCAGGTTGGTCAGGGCCACGCCTGCGGTTAACCCGTTGAGGGAGTCGAAAGGAAGTAGGAACGATGGCGTGAACGTCGTTTCCAAAGGCACCGTTGCCTCCGATACGGCTCCGCTGGAGGAGGTGTAATGGAGCACTCCGAAGCCCGCAATCCTGGCCGTGCTGAGCAGCTCCACCCAGCCCGTGGCACTCACCGTGGTCTGCGCGTCGCTCTCGACCAGCAGTGTTGCATTGGGCGCGATGATCTCGTCGATGCTTGCCGCGGTTTGGGTTTGTTGGCTGCCCGCCTGCGTCACGACCAGGGGCAGATTCAGGACGTTCCCGCTGTCGGACCAGAACTTCAGCACGACGGCGACCGCATTTGCTGAGCCATTGACCAGATAAATGGACGACTTCCAACCTCCGCCCGAGGCGACCTGAGAGAACACGCCGGATCGAATCGCGCCCGTTCCAGCTGGGTTTACGGTCAGCGAGAAGGTCAGCGAGGAGGTGGCCTGCAGCTTGTCTACTACCTGGACCTTGAAAGTACTCGACTCCTGGAGGGTTGGGGTGCCCGAGATGAGACCGGTACTCGATAGCGTCAGCCCCGCGGGAAGAGAGCCTGAAAGCACCGACCAGACGTAGGGGGCGGTCCCGCCCGTCGCACTCAGCGTCTGCGAGTAGGCCGATCCAACCACCGCGTCGGGCAGGGAAGCCGGCGTGGTGATCGAGGCGCCGGAATTGGCGTCCGCGATCGCTAGGATGAATGACTTCGTGACCGTCGCAGAGGCGCTATCGGTGGCCGTGGCGCTGAAGAAAACGGAGCCAGAGCTGGTTGGCGTGCCGGTGATGGAGCCGTCCGGCGAGAGTAGCAAACCGGGCGGAAGACCGGAACCTGTAATCGTCCAGGAATAGGGAGCCGCGCCGCCCGTGGCAACCAGCGTGGCGGAATAGGCAACGCCCACTTTGCCTGAGGGCAGCACTCCACCGGTAGCAATTGCGAGCGTCTGTCCCGACTGGAGGCCGACGGTGATCGAAAGACTGTTGGAAGTGCCGGACGCTTGCAAAACGGTGATACTCGGTACGCCGACGGAAGCGATGGCGCTGGCTGGCACGACCACCAGAATCTGGCTCGCCGTCACCGAGAACGGCGTCAAAATGACAGATCCGAAACGAACCGTCGCGCCTGGCACGAAATTGGCGCCGGCAATCAACAAGGTGAAGTCGGCTCCGCCCGCCAGCGTGAAACTGGGGGCAACACTGTTGAGCACAATGTTCGAGTTCGCCGCAATCGTGAACGTAATGGCGTTCGACGTAGTGCCCGATTGCACCACGGTCACGCTCGCCGTCCCGGCCGTGGCAATTAAGCTGGATGGCACAGTGACCTGAATCTGGGTAGGGGTCACCGAGGAGGGAGCCAAAGTACTTGCGCCGAAATGAACAGCCGCATTCGAGGTGAAATTCGAACCGGTGATCGTCAAAGTGAAGTTGGGCCCGCCGGCTACCGCGGAACTCGGGCTGAGGGCGGTGAGTGACACTGTCCCGCTGGAAGAAACCGTGAAGGAGAGTGCATTGGAAACGCCTGTCGCCTGAATCACGGTGACACTGCGGGTGCCGGCGGTGGTGATCAGGGCGGCGGGTATGGTAACCGTCAACTGCGTGCCGCCGGTGCCTATAACCGGATACAGCGGAGTACTTCCGAAATAGACGAGTGCGTCCGAGGCGAAATTGGAGCCGGTGAGGGTGAGCGTGAAGCTCTGGCCACCGACCAGCGTCGAACTCGGGCTTAAAGATGTGATCGTCACGGTTGGCACCGAGGCGACCGTCACGTAGAGGATATTTGAAGCTGCGCTCCCGGGATTCGTTGCCGTGATGGCCGACTGGCCGGCTAGCCCGACTAGAGTGGACGGGACAGTGGCCTGCAGTTGAACAGCACTCAGGAACGTCGTGCTGAGGTTCAGACCGCTCCACTGAATCGTCGCCCCGTTGAGGAACCCGGTGCCGTTTACCGTCATGGTGAACGCCGGACTGCCGGACGCAACCGTGTTCGGAACCAGCGAGGTGAGGATGGGCGGGACGGGCGCGCCTGAGATGGTGCCCATAATCTGGAAAGCGCCGACCGGGCGGCCATTGACCAGACCAGGCGTCCACGGGCCGCCGTCGAAGCCCTGAAAGGCCGGAGCAATGTCCACCTGAGTGGGACCGGATGCTGTGGCCAACTGGCTGATTGTATTGCCCTGCCAATATCCGTAGGTGGTGGCAGTCGTGCCAATTACGGCCAACCAGTACGTCGTGTTCGCCGTCAGCGTGGGGTGGGTTACCGAATTGACGACGGTCGGAACCACTGTGTCACCAGTCGAACTGGGAACGGCCGTAACGTTGATCTCTTCAACAATCGTTCCCGGATCGCCAGTGGAGTTGCTGGTCATGATCGCTACGCTATATGCACCTGTCCCGGTGGTGTCGGACAAGGCGATGGAAATACTCTGGAGCACGTAGTCCTGCGCGGGTGTAGTGAACACCTGGGCAATCGAACTGCCCGGGTTGCCGCCATCGACGACCAGTGAACTGGCAAAAGCGTTCGTCGGCCCGGAATTGGCGAAGTTGGTATAGACAACGTCCGCAGCCTGACAGGCCCAGCCCATTAGTCCCAGCACAATCGCGGCGCGCAGCACACCTGCCCGCCGCTGGGTGGGGCGTTGAAATCCCCTGCGGACTGGCCCGCTCAGGGGGCAACTCCAATTGCTATTCGACATGGACCCTTCTCCTCCGGCTTGACGTGATTCAAATTTAGATGGTTTCTCCGGGCGTTTGGGCTCTTCGATTTACAGCGTCCGGGACGGATGCCGACGGTTCCCGCGCGGACGCTTGGAGCAACCCGCATAGGCGTCCGACAGCCTTGTAACCGCTATTGATCAATTGGATGATTGTCGACGGGACTCTGGCCATCTTGCCCCCATTCGCCCGCTTGTTCACGTTCAAAAAAGGCAAATCCGGCCTCGGAGCGAAGTACCATATTGGCACACGTCGCGTCCCTCATGAGCCGGCACTTAGAGTCAAAGGCGCAGACCGAAACCGCGTGGCTTTCTCAATTCAGCAGACTGTTCGTGGCCGGTTCGTTCCTCAATGGGCCGCTCCTGGTTGGGATAGACCACGTCCCAGAAACCTGCCCCATACGCTGGCATCCGTGCTGCGAAACTCCGCCTCAGCTGGGAAACCCTTTTGGTCGATCCCCCTCCCGGGAACGGTTCGAAGACGCCCCTCCGGAAGTTCAAGACGGTAGGATGGTGTATATTTTTGAGTGTTGTATACTTTTTGGTCCGCTTTAGGCCGGATGGATCGATCCTGGGACCCTGTCCAAATGCGGCGAACTGATCACCCAAAATGAAAGAGAGCCGCACTCCTCGAGGAATTGCCCACCGCTCCCTTCCGATCGCGGTTCCGCATCGGAATGGAACAGTGATCGTAAGGGAGTGGCGTGTGGACTGCTCGGCTTCTGACCAACCCGAGCTGGAAGTTGTGGGGTGTTTCACGTGATCGGACGAATAGTCGAATTCTCGGCGCACAACCGCTTGTTGATCTTCGCTCTCACCCTGGCGGCGTGTGTCGCCGGCTGGTGGTCCATGCTGCGCGTGCCGCTCGACGCGATCCCCGATCTGTCCGACACACAAGTGATCGTTTATTCGAAATGGGACCGCAGCCCCGACATCATCGAGGATCAGGTGACCTATCCCATCGTCACCGCCCTGCTCGGGGCGCCCAGGGTGAAAGCCGTGCGCGGATTCTCCGACTTCGGCTTTTCCTATGTCTACGCCATTTACGAAGACGGGACGGACCTGTATTGGGCTCGCTCGCGGACGCAGGAGTATCTCGCCGGGGTACTAGCAACGCTGCCACCGGGGGTGAAGACGACATTAGGCCCGGACGCGACCGGGCTCGGCTGGGTTTTCCAATACGTTCTGGTGGACACCAGCGGCACGCACAGTTCGGCGGACGTCCGTTCGGCCCAGGACTGGTACCTGCGCTACCACTTGAAATCCGTGCAGGGCGTGAGCGAGGTGGCCGCCGTGGGCGGCTTCAACCGCCAATACCAGATCAACGTCGATCCGCAAAAGCTGCAGGCCTTCGGCATCAGCATCAACAGGGTTGTGGAGGCGGTGCGCGGGGGCAACGCCGAGGTGGGCGGCCGCTTGATTGAGATGGCCGGGGCCGAGTACATGGTCCGGGGTATCGGTTATGCGAAGTCCATTCAGGATCTCGAGAACGTCGTCATCACCGCGACGGACGATGGCAGCGCAGTGCGCGTTCGCGACGTCGGCCAGGTCACTACCGGACCGGATTTCCGCCGCGGCTTGGCGGATTCGGATGGCCAGGGCGAGGCCGTCTCGGGCATCGTTATCATGCGGAACGGGGAAAATGCGCTGGACGTGATCGATCGCGTCAAGGCGCGGATTCGCGAAGTGGAAGCGGGCCTGCCCGCTGGCATGAAGGTGGTCCCGATCTACGACCGTTCGGATCTGATCCACCGCTCCATAGACAACCTAAAGCAGACCATCGTCGAAGTCGTACTAACGGTCACCCTGGTGATCCTGTTGTTCCTATGGCACATTCCGAGCGCCTTGATACCTGCCATCACGATACCCATCGCGATTCTCATCTCGTTCATTCCTTTCCGGCAAATGGGAGTGACGGCCAACATCATGTCGCTCGGCGGGCTGGCCATCGCCATCGGGGCCATGGTGGACGCCGCCATCGTCGTGGTGGAACAGACGCACAAGAAACTGGAGGAATGGGAGGTGGGCGGGCGGCACGGCACTTACAGCGAGGTGGTTGTCGCGGCGGTCCAGCAGGTGGCCGGCCCAAGTTTCTTCGCGCTGCTGGTCATCGCAGTCTCGTTCCTGCCCGTATTCGCACTGGAGGCCCAGGAAGGACGTCTTTTCAAGCCCCTCGCCTATACAAAAACCCTGGTGATGCTGGTTGCCGCCGTCCTCGCCATCACGTTGGACCCGGCGCTCCGCCTGACCCTCACCCACCTTCGCAGCTTCCGTTTCCGCCCCCTCTGGATGGCCCGCATCACGAACGCGATCTTCGTCGGCAAGATCCAGGCCGAGGAGCGCCATCCCATCTCGCGGGTCCTGATGCGTGCCTATGAACCGGTGGTGCGCTGGTCGCTGCGCAATCGCCGGTTCGTGATCGGCGGCGCCATCGTTCTGGTGCTGTGTACGATTCCGGTGGCGCTCCAACTCGGATCCGAGTTCATGCCTCCGCTGGAAGAGGGCGCGTTGCTATACATGCCCTCGGCCATGCCTGGAATTTCGATCACGGAAGCACAGCGATTGCTGCAGGTATCCGACCGCATCATCAAGCAATTCCCCGAGGTGGACCGCGTTCTGGGCAAAGCAGGGCGGGCCGACACGGCGACCGATCCGGCGCCTCTCTCCATGCTTGAGACGGTGATCACGCTCAAGCCGAAGTCCGAATGGCGGCGGACGAGCACCTGGTACTCAAGCTGGGCTCCGGAGTGGTTGAAACCGCTGTTTCGCCACGTCACACCGGACCACATTTCGCAGGAGCAGTTGGTTTCCGGCTTGAACGATGCGCTGAAACTGCCGGGAGTCACGAATGCCTGGACAATGCCGATCAAGGGCCGCATCGACATGCTGACCACCGGGGTACGGACTCCGGTCGGTGTCAAAGTGCTGGGAGCGGACTCTGAGGAGGTGCAGCGCATCGGCGCCCACGTGGAGGGCACGCTCCGTCCGCTGAGGGGCGTGCGGAGCGTCTTCTCGGAACGCACCGGCGAGGGCTACTTCCTCGATATCGTCTGGGATCGCGTTCAACTGGCGCGCTTTGGAATCAGCATCGAACAGGCCCAGGACACGTTGGCCAGCGCGATCGGCGGCGAGAACGTCACCACCACGGTGGAAGGACGTGCCCGCTATCCGGTGAACGTGCGCTATATGCGCGACTACCGGAGCGATCCGGAAGCCATCGGGCGAGTGCTGGTTTCCGGCGGGGAGGGCAAGCGCCAGGTGCCGCTGGCGAGTCTGGCCACGGTGCGCACCAGCAAAGGCCCGGGCATGATCCGCGACGAGGACGGGCTTATCACGGGCTACGTTTACGTGGACGTCACGGGGCGGGACATCAGCGGCTTTGTTGACGAAGCCAAGGAACTCACGGGCAAACTGAAGCTTCCTCCGGGGTATTCGATTCGCTGGACCGGCCAATACGAGGCGATGGAACGGGTGTCCGAACGCCTGCGAACGGTGGTCCCGATAACCCTGTGCCTGATTTTCTTCCTGCTGTGGTTGAACACCGGCTCTCTCGCCAAGTCGATGATCGTGCTGATCGCCGTGCCTTTCTCGGCCATTGGCGCCTTCTGGCTCATCTACGCACTCGGGTACAACCTGAGCGTCGCGGTTTGGGTCGGCTTAATTGCGCTGCTGGGAGTGGACGCTGAAACAGGCGTGTTCATGTTGCTGTACCTGGAACTGGCCTATGAGCAGGCAAAACGCGTCGGCAGAATGGCGACCAGGCAGGACCTGCACGAGGCGATCGTCGCGGGAGCGGCTCGCAGGATCAGACCGAAGTTCATGACCGTGGCCACCATGTTTATCGGACTGGTGCCGGTATTGTGGGCCACCGGGGCTGGATCCGACGTGATGAAACGGATCGCGGCGCCCATGGTCGGAGGGATTTTCACCTCATTCCTGTTGGAATTGCTGGTGTATCCGGCGATCTACGAACTTTGGCGCTGGCACGGGCAGATGCGCGGCGGCGCGATAGAGGACGCCTCCGCAAACGAAGCAGTTTACGGAAGCTAGGCAGGCACGGACACGCGCACGAACAAGTGCGGGAACTGGGACCGCCCCGAACTCCGGAGCTGCGCTTTTCGGTACCCCACGACGGGTATTTACCGCCTGTAGTTGAAATGCCATAACCGTCAGAAGTTACGGTTTTGAAAAAACCATGGCTTGGAATCAATCACTTACGGACAGTAACCGTCACATCTAACCGTTCTTGAATCTTTGAGTCGCTGTCCCAGCCTCACCGCAGCGCGCTGCGATTACGGGCTGTTTGCGGTAGCGCAAGCACTCTTTTGAATCAACCCGGTATCTTTAAGCTTCTGCTAGATCCAGGTTTACTTTGGGCGCGGCCCGGCGGGACCAACGGCGATTTCGAGCATTATGAAGTTTCAAGACCCATGCCATTTAGTCGATCGCGCTGAACGGCGTGTCTCCGCACGGCCATCGAACTCGTGCTCCGACCCGGCACGGAGGTGCGGCCATGTCTGCGCCTGAAAAGTTCGGGGCCGAACGCAAGAAGGTGGCGCTCCTGGTTCTGCTGGTGGCTGTCGCCGCTGTGATTTACTTCCGCCAGTCCCCCGGCGCGGAGGATTCTGCGGGAGTTGCCAAGTCCGCCGCTCCTTCGCGCGCCTCGATACGGCAGATCTTCCAGGGCTCGCAAACCGCGGAGGCTTCCGCGACCCCGGTCAGCACGGCGGTACCCGCAGCGGCTGGAAGGGCCGCTTCGCGCGATTTCCGGCCAACGATGAAGCGCAAGCCTGGTAGCGGACCCGATCCCGAGAACTTCGATCCAACACTGCGCACGGATCTTTTGAGGAAAGTGTCATTGGTCAAGGTGGCGCGCGTTGAACGCAGTCTGTTCGATTTCTATGCGCCCCCGGTCGTGACGCAAAGGGTGCTCCTGGTCGGTCCGGAGGCGCCGCCTCCACCACCTCCTGCGTACGTACCCCCGCCACCTCCGCCGATCACCTTACGGTTCTTTGGCAACATTATGCAGGTCAAAGGCGGCGGGAAGAAGGTCTTTTGCGGCTTGAATGACCAGGTGCTGATCCCGTCGGAGGGAGACATCCTGCAGCACCGCTACAAGATCAAAAAGATCATGCAGGCATCCGTCCTGGTCGAGGACTTGGAACATCACCACGAGCAAACGCTAGCCATCGACAAGCAGGCCGATAAGTAGTCCGAGCAGCGCCAGCGACGCGTACGCAGGATCTTCAGGCCGCCTGTACCCGGTTGGGTATGCCCCGTTCATCAAGCGCCGTGGGCCGTCCGGATCATGGCGCGCAGGTTCTCCGGCGGAGTGGTAGCAGGCAAGGCGCAACCGGCGTTCAGAATCAGCCGTGGCGTGCCTGCGAAGATCGTCATCAATTCCCGGCATTTCGATTCAACCAACTCCGGCGTCCCCTGCGCCATCACGCCGGTTGGGTCGATATTGCCGATCAGGGTAGCGCGGTCAGCCAACGTTTCGCGCACTGCCTGCGAGTCGGTCTTGAAATCCAACTCGATGGCATCGGCTCCCGTTGCCAGCAAGTCCGCCAGAATCGGCCGGGCATTGCCGCAGACGTGCTGCGCGTAGGGCAGGTTGAGCTGATGCGAAAACGAAGCCAGACGTTTTTCGTAATCATGCGCGAACTTGCGGTGGAGACGGGGCGAAATCAGGCTGGCGCCGGCCGAGCTATCCCCATTCGATAGCATGTCGCACCCGGTCGATGCCATCAGCCGCAGGAACTGAGTGCCGGCCTCGTAGCAATAGTCGAGCAGCCGGAAAGCCGCAGCTTCGTAGTCCGGGTCCATCAAGTCGAGCATCCAGCCCTCGGCTCCACGGAGGTGCGCGGCCAGGCTGAAAGGCGCCTGGTCGCAATTACCGCGAATAAACACCTCGCCGCCGAATTGCCGCTTGAGCAAGCGAACGGCTTCCAACCAGATCTGCACACCCTCGTGCTTCGAGACGTCGGGTGGCGGCAGTTCATCCACCGACGCAAGGTTCGGCAGCAGGGCGCCGCGGCAGACGGCGGGTTCGTCCTCGGGGTAAGCCACCGGGACCCCCAACGCCGCAGCCAGCGTGGCGGTGTCGACGTCCACGAGCAGGCCGTCCTGGCCGTAACGCTCGACCGACTCGGCGAACGCCCGGGCGATATTGCGGGGATCGGAGCCGAACTCCCGCATCGTGAGTCCGGATTCACGCGCTGCCAGCATGAAGTTGTGCAGCATGACGGGCGTTTTGTCTACCGGCTCGCCCTTCAATGCCGCCGCGATGCGTTGGTATCCGTTCATGAGTGCCACCAGCCGGGCGCGAAACTATCACCCGGAACGGTGGGGCAGATCAGAAGCGCCGCCCCACCAACACTACTAGCTACTTCGACTTGCGGGCAATCGCCTTCTTCGCCGCAGCGACGATATGGGCACTCGTCAAGCCGTACTTGATCGGTACGCCTTCGGGCGTGCCGGATTCGGCATAGGTTTCCACACCGATGAACTCGATTGGCGCCGGAGCGTGTCTGGCGACGGCCTGCGCCACGCGGACACCGAGTCCGCAATCCACCAGGTGCTCTTCAGCGACCACCAGCGCGCCGGTCTCGCGGGCCGCCTGGGCCAGGGCCGCCTCGTCCAGAGGCTTGATGGTATGGAAGTCGAGCACGCGCGCAGAGATGCCTTCGCCGTCCAACGCCTCGGCGGCGCGGATGCACTCGGCCACCATCATCCCGTGCGCCACCAGGGTCACATCCGTGCCCGGCAGCAACAGGTTGGCCTTTCCGATTTCGATCTTGGCATCGGCAGCGTAAATCACGGGGACTTTGGCGCGGCCGGTGCGGATGAACACCCCGCCAAAGTGATCGGTGGCCCACCGGACGGCGGCCCGGGTGGCCACCTCGTCGGCGGGGCTGATCACGGTGAAGCCGGGCAGCGCTCCGGCCAGCGCGAGGTCTTCGATGGACATCTGCGACGGGCCGTCCTCACCGATCGAGATGCCGCTGTGTGTGCCGACGACCTTGAGATTCACATTCGGGTAGGCGACGTCGGTGCGCAGCTGCTCGAAGCCCTTGTTCATGACGAAGCAGGAAAAGGACGAGACGAACGGGATCTTGCCGGCCATCGCCAGACCCGCTCCGATGGCGACCATGTTCGCTTCGGCAATGCCGCACTCGAAGAAGCGGGTGGGAAATTCCTTAGCGAAGTAGGTCATCATCGTGGACTTGGATAGATCCGCGTCGCAGCCTACGACGTTCGGGTTCTCGCGGGCCACTTCGGCCAGCGCGCGTCCGAAGGCTTCGCGCGTCGCGACGCCGGGTTTCAATTCGTACTTGGTGGCGACACTCATATCAGACCAGCTCCTTCAGTGCGAGTTCGACTTCCGCGGGCGAGGGGGCAACGCCGTGCCATTTGGGGTTGTTTTCCATGAAGCTGACGCCCTTGCCCTTGATGGTGTTGGCGACGATGCAGGTGGGCTTGCCGTTGGTGGCGGCGGCTTCGACGAAGGCGGCCTTCACTTGCAGCAGGTCGTGGCCGTCGATCTCCAGGGTGTGCCAGCCGAAGCTGCGCCACTTGTCCGCCAGCGGCGCGACATCCAGGATGTCCTTGACGAAGCCGTCGAGCTGAATCTTGTTGTAATCCACGATGGCGCAGACGTTATCCAGCTTGTGATACGAGCCGTACATGGCCGCTTCCCAGATCTGGCCTTCCTGAATCTCGCCGTCGCCGAACACCGCATACACGCGCGAGTCGAGCCCGTCCAGCTTCAAGGCCGAGCCCATGCCGAGCGCGAGCGACAGTCCCTGGCCCAGCGAACCCGTCGAAGCTTCCAGCACGGGCAGAAAGCGCACGTCCGGGTGGCCTTGATAGATCGACCCCATCTTGCGGAGGGTCTTTAACTCGTCAACCGGACAGTAGCCGCACTCGGCCATCACCGCGTACAGCACGGGCGCGGCGTGGCCCTTGCTGAGAATGAAGCGGTCGCGGGCCGGCCACTTGGGGTTAGCGGGATCGTGACGCATCACATCCCAATAAAGCGTGACCAGGATTTCGACGGCCGACAGGGAGCCGCCCGGGTGGCCGCTCTTCGCTTCGCCGATCATCTCGATGATGTGCCGCCGGACCAGCTTTGATATTTCCGCCAATTCCTGCGGATTGCTCGTTTTTTGCATGAAATCTACCTTTGCGTTGGATTGCTGTAGCGCCAGTGCGCGCGCCTAACCGAGCAGCCTCGCGGCGGCTTGGGAAAAATACGTGAGGATGAAGTCGGCGCCCGCGCGCCGGATGCAGGTGAGCGATTCGAGGATCGCCCGGTCCAGGTCGATCCAGCCGTTGCGCGCGGCCGCCATGATCATGCTGAACTCGCCCGAAACCTGGTAGGCCGCGAGCGGCTCGTCGAAGCTGTCGCGCGCCATGCGGATGATGTCCAGGTACGGCATTGCGGGCTTCACCATAATCATGTCCGCGCCTTCTTCCAGGTCGAGCGCGATCTCGCGCATCGCCTCCCTGGCGTTGGGCGGGTCCATTTGATAACTGCGGCGGTCGCCGAACTGAGGCGCGGATTCGGCGGCGTCGCGGAAGGGTCCATAGAAGCAACTGGCGTACTTGGCGGCGTAGCTCAGGATCGGCGTATTGTCGAAACCAGCCTCATCCAAAGCTTCTCGGATGGCTCCGACGCGCCCGTCCATCATGTCGGAGGGGGCGACCACATCGGCTCCGGCAAGGGCGTGCGAAACCGCGGACTTCGCCAGCCATTCCAGCGTGGCGTCGTTGTCCACGTCACCGTCCACGATCTTGCCGCAGTGGCCGTGACTGGTGTACTCGCAGTTGCACACGTCCGTCATCACCACCAGCTTGGGAACCGCCGCTTTGATGGCGCGGATGGATTGCTGGACGATACCGTTGTCGTCGTAAGCCCCCGACGCGCATTCGTCCTTGCGGGTCGGAATGCCAAACAGAATCACGCCGCTTACGCCCAGGCGGTGGGTCTTCTCGCACTCCTTTACCAGTTCGTCCACGGAGAGCTGATAGTTGCCCGGCATCGAGCCGATTTCGCGGCGGACTCCTTCTCCTTCGACCACGAATAGCGGCAGGATGAACTGGGACGGCGCTAGGCTGGTCTCTCGCACCAATCGCCGCAGGGATTCAGATGAGCGCATTCGCCGCATTCGTTGGACGGGGAAGGGCATAAGGATATTCTAACGCCAGCCTCCGCCGCTGCCCGTCTGGATCGCCTCGATTTGCCGCGGGAGCGGATCAGGCCATGGGCCGATGCGCGCGAATTCTGCTCGGAGAACCGGAGCATCTGCAGGGCCCGTCTACTCTTGGAATCAATTGGATCTGGCGGAGAGGCAGGGATTCGAACCCTGGGTAGAGCTTATAGCCCTACGACGGTTTAGCAAACCGCTGCTTTAGACCACTCAGCCACCTCTCCGCAAGGCAGTATCGGTCTCGCCTCAGAATACCATATGGATTTCCCCGTCAGTATCCGGGTCCGCCGGTCGGGCAGCGGGAATCGCAATCCGGCTTTTGGAAGTGCCTGCGACCGCCTTTGTCGTCCGGCGGCGGGCGCGTTGCGGGGACTCGATCCATAATGGAGGTTCAGGATTTGTCATGCCTTTTTCCTCCATTGAAGCCGCGCTCGAAGACTTCCGCCGGGGCCGGATGCTGGTGGTCGTCGATGACGAAGATCGCGAGAATGAAGGCGACCTCACCGTTGCGGCCGAGTTCATCACGCCTGAAATCATCAATTTTATGGCCGTGAAAGGGCGCGGCCTGATCTGCCTGGCGCTGGCTCCCGAAATCTGCGACCGCCTCCAGTTGCCGCTAATGACGCGCCACAACACTTCGCAATTCGGGACTGCCTTCACCGAAGCGGTCGATGCGGCCGAGGGCGTCACCACCGGGATCTCCACGGCCGACCGGGCCAGGACCGTGCAAGTGGCCATCGATCCGAAATCGCGCCCATCCGATCTCGCGCGTCCCGGGCATATGTTCCCCATCCGCGCCCGGCGCGGCGGCGTGCTGGTGCGTACCGGTCAGACCGAGGCGGCCGTCGATCTGGCCCGTCTCACCGGCCTGCAACCCGGCGGCGTGATCTGCGAAGTGATGAACGAGGATGGCACCATGGCGCGGGTGCCCCAACTGCAGGTCTTCTGCGCCCAGCACGACATTAAGATGATCTCGGTAGCGGACCTGATCCGCTACCGTATGAAGCACGAGCGGATCGTCCAGCGCCACGCCGAAGGCATCCTGCAGACGGACCTGGGCGAGTTCAGGACTTACGCCTATCGCAGTTCCATCGATCCGGAGATGCATCTGGCAGTGGTCTTCGGCAAGCCCGAGGAGCGGGATGTGGCTTTGGTGCGGATGCACGCCCGCTGCACCTTCGGCGACGTGTTCGGTTCCACCGAGTGCGACTGCCGGCAGGTCGTGCGGGCCTCGCTGGAGAGGATCGCGGCAGAGGGCGCCGGAGTGCTGGTGTACCTGCACCAGACCGACGCCGGAACCACCCAGACCGAGGTCGAGCCGGGCAGCGCGCTGGCCCACCTGGTGACGCACAACCGCCAGCACATGCACTACGCCTCCCCGGCGGGCCAGAAACTGCTGCAGCACGAGACCGGGATCGGCGCCCAGATCCTGTCGGACCTTGGGTTGACCCGCATCCACCTGCTCACCAACCATCCGCGCAAAGTGGTAGGGCTGGAAGGCTTCGGGATCGAGATCGCGGGGCAATCTCCTGTCGGTTAGGCGTCCCTTCGCCGGAAGCCCTAAGCCATTGAGAAGCAGGCGACGGCCGCCGCCTTCATTTGACCCTAGTCTTGTGTTCCACTTCAGCGCACGGGGCTGGCACTCTTCCGGGTCTGCGCATGATTTTCCACGCTGCGCGGTGAATCGTTCGCCACAGAGAAGCCTGGAGGGTCGGCCGGTTAGTACAGGCGCTTCCAGATCTCGTCCGCCTGGCGGATCGCCGTGGCCACATCCGCTTCGAAAAGGCTGAGCGCGTCGCGGCTGGATACGAGATACAGCTTACCTTTGTGAATCAGCCAGGCCTGCGGATCGCTGGCCATGGTCTTGCCCTTGCTCAAAGCCCAGCTGCAGTGCCCGCCGTATTGCGGCAAGTAGGCGTCCGGGTTGGCGGCAAACTGATCGCGGTGCTGCGTCGAAACAAACCTGTACTCGGCGCCCTCGCGCTTTAGCGTAAATAGCGGGCTGCCGAGCTCCGGTCGCTTCGCAGAGAAGTACGACACGACATCGTAGCCGCCCGCCGCTACGCCCGCTTCGTTCTTGCATACCTTGTCCCTAGGCGCGGGCTTATCTTCGGCACGGCCCGGAACGCCATCTGCCCAAAGCAGGACTGTAGCGAGCAACGCGATTTGAAAAATGTACGGTTTCTTGTCCATCTAACTCTCATTCGAACGGCGCCGCCGGCGGGTTACGTCGCCACGCTGGAAGTGCCCTCCACCTTAGTTTGCCCGGCGCACGACCACCAGACTCATGTCGTCGTGCTGCGGTGCGCCGGCCGCGAAGCCGTTGACAGCATCGACGATGCGGGCGCAGAGTGCCGCCGCACTTTCAGCGGCGTGCCCGGGCTCGCGCAGCACCGCTACCAGGCGATCCTCGGAGAACTGATCCTCCTCGCGGTCCATCGCTTCCGTAATACCGTCGGAGTACAGCACCAGGAGGTCGCCGGGCTCCAGAGTCAACGCCTCTACCCCCAGTCTAGGATCGAACGTGCCCCCCGGGGCCATACCGAAGGCCAACCCTGAGGGTTTCAAGAACGAAGTTTCTCCCCCGGCTCGCACCAGCAACGGCGGATTGTGCCCGGCGCGAACGAGTTCCAACTCTCCGGTTTCGGGCCGCAGGGCCGCCAGTGCCGCCGTAACGAAGACGCGCCGCTCGCGTTTCCGGTGTGCGCCCGCCGAGTAGACATGCCGGTTGGATAACGAGGCGATCGTCCGCAGGTCGCTCGTCTCCTCGCAAACCGCCGCCAGGATGCCCTTGCAAAGGGTCATGTAGAGCGCCGCGGGCATGCCTTTGCCGGAAACGTCGGCAATCGAGAAGAGCGTCCGCCCGTCGGGAAGAGGATGAAAGTCGTACAGGTCTCCGCTCACGTCGGTGGCCGGCACGCACAGCGCCGCGACGTCGTAGCCGGGCAAAGCAGGCGGAACAGCGGGTAATAGCCGCCTTTGGGCCTCGCTGGCATCGGTGAACTCAGCCTTCAACCGCTCTCTGCGCGTGGAGGGCAATTCCGACTCGTCAACCGGCAGCCAGACTTCGGAGACCGGTTCGGGTTCACGCCACCCCAGCAGCAGGGCGACGACGGCCACGCCCGCCAGCGATGCCATGGCAACCGGGTTCGCGCTGCCGGACGCCGCCAGCCAGAGTCTGGAGGCCGGCAGGGCGACCAGCACGGCCAGTGCGCCGGCTTGAGAGAAAGCGAGCACGGAAATCGCGCCGCCAGCCAACCCGGCCCAGGCCAGCAGCGACGGTGAAACCTCGGTGCGCGTCTGCCCCATGGCCATCAGCGCAGCGGGCGTCAGCAGCAGCAGCGCGCGGACCCAAGCCCGGCGGAAACGGAGCGCCCAGGTTAGCGCGAAGAGTGGAACGGCAAGTACCTCGGGGTCCGCAAACGAAGCGAATGCGTCGGCCATCGGGCTCGCGGACAAGCCCCCTAGTCCCAACGCACGCCAGAATGGCTCGGGGGTGCCGAGCCATTCGGGCGCTACACGGCAGACCGCCAACAGCGCGCCCGCTCCCAAGCCCGCCGCTAATCCACGCAGCACATTTCCATCCGCCAATCGACCGCTCAACGCCATCCGCAGTGGAGCCCAGGAGGCAGTCGCGAAGCGTTGTGCGCGGGCCTCGGCCGCAGTCAGCAGCAGCGCGCACCAGGCCAGCACGACGGCGGTCTGGAACACCGTACCCTCCAGGTCGCCGGTGGCTTGGGAGACGGCCACGTCATCGTTGAATTGCCCCCACGCCCAGGAGCCCGTCGAGGCCAGAATCAGCAGGCCCAGTGTGACGGCGGCGAGACGCCGGTCCAGGCTGCCCCGACGCCAGGCGAGCAAGCCCGAAAGCGTGGCGCCGATAGCGATGAGCACGAAGACCGCATAGCTGACGAAGCGCAGATCCGTGGTCGTAAAGCGCCAACTGAAGGTACTGAAGAACGACCCATCCATGACGTCCGGGTCAAGCTCCGCCTTGACCAGCAGTCCGTGCTTCAGGCCGATGTGGATGCGCCAGTTCAAGGCGCCGTTGGCTGGGTCGCGAGCCTCAAACTCATAGTTGCCGTCCGCTTTGATGGGATCCGCGTTCATGCGGTGGAACAAGGGCCTGGCGCCGCCGGCGAGCTTGTCTTCGGCTTTCAAGAGCAGTTCGGCCGGGTCGGCCGGGCGGGACGGGGCAGGGAGGCCGGCGGCACGGTGGGCGGGAGAACCCGAGCCGGCGTCCGGGTCACCCTGCTCGCCTTCCACGTTCCAGTCCAGCAACCGCCCGTCCTGGGTGAAGTGCAGGTGTACCCTGGTGCGCTCATCCGGCCCGCTCGAAGGTGCGGTCAGGTAGACCTCGACAGCGACGGAGGGCCGGAGCAGGGGCGATCCCGCAGACTTGGAGTTAGCCTCCAACAACCGGGTTTCCGCGCGCTGGTCCCGCGTGAGCCGCACTTCGGCCCGCCAATTGTCCGCATTCAATCCGAAGTCGCGCGCGAGTGAGCGCGCATGCTCCGCCAGGGCCTGACGCGAGAATCCCCGGCCCTGGAGCGTGGCGTCGTGCAGAGCAACAGCCTGCCACAGCCACGCCGCTGTGCCGAGCCCGCCCAAGCCGAATAGGACGAGAGCCGCGCGGGATGGTTGAACGCGCACGGCCGTCATGCCACCGCCTCCACCGGTAACGATTCGAGCGCTGCCAGCCGCACTGCGACCAGGGTGAGATCGTCCGTCAAACGCCGGCGTGCGCGCCGCGACGCTTTACCCAGCACGGTCTCGACGATTGAGGCCGCGCTCAGCCGCGCCGATCCGTGTTCGAACCGGCTGCGGCGCATCATTCGTAGCATCGCGTTGCGACCGCCCACACCGTCGCTGTAGAGCAGGATGACGCTGCCTGGCTCCAGCGTGGCCGCGCCTTCCAAGATGCGCAGTCCTTGGACTTCGCGGGAGGCCTCGGCACAGGCCAGGGCCGGTGCGTCGGGAGTCCTGCGGAGCAGCAGCGCGGGCGACTCGCCGGTGCGGGCGTAACGCAGCGACAAGGCCCGCGGATCGACCACGGCGAGGCACAGACCACCGGTACTGCCTTCCACCAGGTGCCCAATGGCGCCGTGCAGAGCGGAAAGCGTATCGGCCGGCGACCTGCCGCAATCCACCTTCTGCATCAGGTAGCCTTTGACCAGTGCGATGGACAGGGCCCGCGCGAGCCGCTGGCCCCCGCCTTCGGCCAGCAAGACCGCTAGGCGTCCTCCAGAAAGCGGGAAGGCGTCATAGAAATCGCCGGCCACGTCATGCGCGGGCAGACAAGTGCCAGCAGCATCGAGGCCCGGAACGTGCGGAAACGCAGCCGGAAGCAAACAGCGTTGAGCGATGCGGGTCGCGTCAATTTCCCGCTCTAAGCGGAGGCGCTCCGCGAGGTTTGAGGCATACACCGGACGCACGTCCTGGTCCCGCAGGAGCGGGCCCCGCCGCGCGGCCAGCCACGACCCGGCGGCGACCACGACGCCGCAGCCGAGCAGGATAGCGACGTCGAGCGAGCCGGGCGAAGCGGCCATCAGGATTCCGGACGCGAGGCCAATCTGCAGGCTAGCGAGTGCCGCCAGGCCGGCAAGCAGGTCGGAGGCCAGGAAGAACGCTGCAAACAGGCCCGCGGCGCTGGCCAGGCCCCACAGGGTCCGGCCTGTGAACGCCAGAGTAGACGGGGCAACCAGGGCGAATCCACTCATCGCCGCCAGAAACACCAGCGCCAAGTGCACGCGCGGCGCCTGCCGGGGCCAGCGCCGGAACCAGCGCAGAACAGGGCGGTGGAACATCGCCAGCGGGACCAGGAATCCGAATACGCCGCTGAGGATTGCGCTGAAAGGCGCCTTCAACAACGCCGTCAACCAAGGCAGGCGCGCGAAAGCGAACTCCACTTCAGGCAGGTCCACCGGCCCGCGGTTGCGCAGCAGTGAGGCGGACTGGGTGCCGAGCAAAAGCCACCCCCCCAAGGCCATGCCCAGCAGCAGCGCCGAGCCCACATTCTGGGTGAAGAACCGACCGGTCAGCAGGGCGTCGAGCGAGGTCATGGTGCCCGGATGGAGCTCCCGCGCTTCGCCCTCGGCCGCGGCGTAAGCCATTCCAAACAATAGGGCAACCAAGCCTAATGCCAGCGAGCCGAATACGATCTGAAGAGGGATCGGCAATTGATCGCCTGCGATGCGGATGCCAGACGCCCGGTCATACAGACTCAGCACGACGAACACAGTGAAGACCGCACCGGCTACCAGAATGCGCCCCTGCGGCGCCTCGCGCTGCAGGGTGCGCTTGATATAGCGCACGGCAATCCAAGGAATCGCGATGAAGAAATAGAAGGCCGCCAGGGCGCGGTAAAAGCCAGAACCAGGCTCCTTAGTGATACGCACGCCCCGTTTGGGAGGGCCCTCACCCGGATCAGGAACCACCCGCTCGCCGGCAATGCGACCGCAAACCACGTCCGCCTCGAAGCGCAGCGGCAGTTCCGGCAGTTCCGGTATGTGCACGCGCCAGCTATAGTTGATCCGCGTGGCCTGTCCGGTGACATTGATCTCGCTGCGCGAGGGTTGCTCGCCGCGCAACTGCGGCCAGGCGGCAAAGCGCTTGAGAAACAACTCCCGGGCGAGGTGCTCTTCTCCCAGACCGGCGGACCGGCAGTCGCCGCCGGCGTGCACTTCCCGGTGAAAGCCAGTTACTTCACCGCGCATATTTAAGTCGTAGGTGATTTTCTCCCCGGTCCTGAGATTTGCGAATCCCGCGATCAGGGAGCGCGGGGGAGCGTTCTGGTACACCCAGCGCCGGAAAGCGGCGGGCTTGCCGTGCAGCGCTTCGTCCAGTGCCGGATTGGCGTGCAGTTCAATCGACTCCTGCCACCCCGTGACGTCCAGGCCTTGACGACGCGCCTCCAGTGAAGCCTTGTGCAACGCCCCGCTGCGGTCTAAAGCCGCTTCCGGCCACGTGTGGGTCGTGACCTGGTAGCGCAAGTACAGTCCTCCAGCCCAAGCCAGAGGGGCCAGCAGTAGCACCCAGGTCCAGATCTTCAAAGCACGCGGGGGCAAGCCCATTCGCCCCAAGACAACTTCAGCCCAAGCCATTGCACGCATGGTCGCACCGAGTGACCAGCATCTCAGATTGCGAGGCGATATAAAAGACTGGCCATGGAGGCGGATCATCAACGGCCCGGAGACGTCACCGGCTCACCGGAATCCGTCGCGGAGGCGTTCGAGTCTGGGTAAGGCTCGTCCGGACGCCGCGACGGAACGAGAGCCGAGGAGCGGAGCAGCTAGCAGCCACGCTGCGTGGCTACGAATCAGAAACGAGTGTTTTCCCTGGAGTCCAGGACGGCCGCGTGGCAACCGCAGTCAGTCTCGACAACAGGCGGGCTGATGCCAGTCGATCGCGTCTACCGCTTCCCGGCCGCACGGCGCTTTTGCTGCCACCGTTCAATCGCCGCATGGCCATACTCGACCCACTTTGTCGGAGCCGAGGCGATGAATGCGACGGCCAGCCCGGCCACGAACATCAGGATGAAGACGGGTGCCGGAACCGGCCCAAGGTAGTCTTGAATCAGCTTCCACATGCCTGGGTTGCCTGGGGGCTACTTTCCGGCCTGGAGAGTGATCGACGTCGCGTCTTTCAACTCTGGCCAGACTTTTTCATCGAATACGCCCGCGTGCCGCCAGCGGACCCTGCCTTCGCGGTCCAGCAATAGGAGATAAGCGAGGTCCGTGTCAGCTACCGCGAGCCGGTCTTTCCAGTCTGCAGAGCCGCCATATACAGTGATTACCTTGTCGTGGTCTTCCTTGGCCGTTCCGCGCCGCATGCCCGATTCGATGAACAACTTTGCGAGTCGCGCCATGCCGCTGATCATCGGCACTTCGAAGAAGGCAATGTCGGGATTCTGGCCGAAGTCGCCCCGGAACCGCTTGGTCCAGGCCTCGACGGAACGACGCGACTCGTAGCTGAAGCCCATCGCCACGAGGGTCACTTTGCCTTTGGCTACATCAGGCAGCACTGCCTTCTGACCGCTCAAGTTCTCGCCCTCGATCTTGGGCATGGGAGTTCCTACGGTCAGCGCCGCGGCGAACATAAGCATCATTCCAATCACATCTACTAGGATGCGCCAAAAAACCGACGTTACGCTGGAAACTGCGAGCCGGGACGAAATTCGCAGCATCTGTGGCGCACCGCGCGGGCTCGGAACGGCCTTCCAATCGTTCGTCCACTCAGCGCGAACAGGCCTACCCTATTTGGTGTAACTTATTAACCACTTTAATGCGCAAATCGGTCACCATAATCCCCCGCAACCGTATTGATTTGGCTCCATCTGGACGGAGGCCAAATCGACTGCGCCAAGGCGCACGCAAAACCATACCGCCTGAACACGCTGAAGCGCTTTGAAGAAACCCCGATCAAGGTGTTCGCTTTCATTCGTTTGCAGTGAGCGATGGGGGTGAATTGCGCCCAGTGCACGGCACCCAAGGTACGATTCGTATTACATTGAAGCGGCTTACGCGGACGGTTCTGTATGACATTTCCCAATCACGAACCCGCATCTAATCCAGAGTGCGGGGAGCGGGTGTTGCAATGGAACGGATCAAGAGAAGGCGGCATGCCGGGCCTATCCGCTGGAGCATGAGCGGCTTCCTGTATTCCAAATCTCGTGACATGGTTGGATTCCTTTGAAAGCGCACCGGCGCGTCCGGTAAACGAGCGCAAGCGCCCGCGTCGAAATTGCGCTTCACTCTAACTCCTTTTTACTCACATTCAGGCGATACGGCACCGAAGAGGAAAGCAGGGATCGGACATGGAGTCCCAACTTCCCCAAGAAACTCTGTTCGGAGGCCACATGAGGATCGCAGGACTACTCGTACTAGTTTTTGGAATTATGCTGCTGCCGGCAATCGGCCAGATTGTAGGGAGCGAACAGTCAATCGTGAGAGGGCCACCAATTCTATATACCGCCACACTAGTGTCGCCATTGGAATGGGGACTGCCTGCTCTGGAAGCTGACGGCGGGGGAGTCGCGGAACTGCCTTCTGCACTACCCTTGGCTCTAACCTATGTTTCTCCCGTTGTCCCTTCTCCAGTTTTGGCAGAACGGAATCTCGAGCCGCTGGAGTCGCGGAGAGTTCAGACGAGGAGCATGGAATGGAGAGTCTCCCTGCTGGCCCTGATCGCGGCACACTCCGCCGACGCAGCGACGAGTTGGAACAAACGGGAATTGAACCCTGTGCTCTCGCCTAGCAGCGGGGCATTCGGCCTGCAGACGCTGGCCATCAAGTGCGCAATTAGCATCGGGTCCATCGGCCTGCAATTCGTGCTACTGAAGCGAAGACCGGAGCTAGCGAAGTTGTTCGCCCGGATGAACTTCGTGGAATCGGGTGTGCTTGGCGCCACGGCCCTGCACAACAGTTTCGTGCCTTGCCGACAGAATTAGATTCCCAGGCGACCGGAAGCTTCCGTGGTGCGCTTTCACTCGCCCGGCAGAAACCACTGTCAGTGGCAGTTTGCGGACCGAACCATTTCTAGATTGACTAAGCGCGCAAATCAGAAATCACGCAGCCCCAGCAAGGTGATAGCCGGGAGCGACCAGACGCACGTTATAGCTTTCGATCTCCGTTGCGACCGAGCGTTGAAGCAGTGGTAAAGAGACAATCAGCCGGTCCTCGCTCTTGGTCCGGATGTAGGTACCTCTCAAGCCGGTCATCGGGCCCGCGACCACCTCTACTAGTTGACCGGCCTTACAATATGGCCAGGGCCCAACGCGTACGCCCCTCGCCACAAGCCGCCTGACCGCTGCAATTTCTGCTTCTTCAAGGGGTTCGGGAACGTTGCCTTGTCCGACGATGTGCATGAACCCTGGGACGGTGTGGAGCCGGTGAGCCTGCGCCCTGCAGAAATTCGCGAAAATATAACCTGGGAAAAGTGGGAGTGAAAGGGTTTTCACCCGATCTGACCACTGTGTTTTTTTCTCATAAAGAGGTAAGAAATTAGTAATGTCGCGTTGGTTTAAGCCGCTTGCTACTATGTTCTCGTATTTTGTGCGCACTTGCAGCGCATACCACAATGACCCCGCAGTATTTCTGTATTCCATATGAGAATGTTCCTCATTGAATTCACAGATTCATGCATCTCGCAAGACTAAGTACCACCCTCTCGCGAAGATGCCCCAAATAACTTGGTTGAATCCGGTCAGACCCCGCGATACCTCCGATTGCTCCGATTCACCGCCAACGTGTTCGCTTGCCGCGCGTGCACAACAAGGTTTCGAGGTGCCCGTGGATCCTCCGATCTGGCACCTCCGCGAGCATGCGCTCAGCGTGTTGCTTCTGATTAGCATTTATAACACACATTTTGAGTCAATGATTTGAATTTCAGACCTGATTGTCGTACATGGAGGATTTATAATACTCTCCCTGTGGAAGGGGCTCGAAGGTCGTGAAAGAATAGCGAAAAGAATGCCGGGAACCTCACCCAAATTGGGCGGATGCCGGGGTTCAAACTCCATGAGGTGAGCACCGTACGCATGCCCTCGAAACTAACGACGTCATGCTGCGGATATCAGCGGGAAATCTGACAGGAATGGGACACATTTCGCTCTATAATCAGAGGTACCCGACTGCGAATGCTCCGTTCCCCGCGCTCGCAACAACCTTATTTGCCTGCGTTTGGTTCCGCCGATTCCACTTCGATCCGGGGCTCCCTCTACGGACTTGCCGTCTGGTAGTAGAGTATGAATTGAGTTTGGTTGAGGTGTGCCTGCGCAGGTGATCGGACTATGCGGAGACTAGGGATGCCTGGACTCGATGTCGCAGCACGGCGGGCTGGCGCGAATTGATCAGGAAGGCTGGTGTAGCTGAAAAATGGTCTGTCCCAAGTGCCACCAGGATCGAGCCCACAGAGCACACAGGAAGGGTATCAAGGAGGGTCTCGCCGGGCTCTTCTCCAGGTTTCCTTACCGCTGCCACGAGTGCAGCCACCGTTTCCTGGTCTATCGCTATGCCCCGCCGGTCCAAACAGGACCGCTTACAGCCGCCGAACGCGACATCGTATCGACCCGGCTCAGCATGAAGCGGAAAAGAACGCGGCGCGTATTCTTGCTTTACTCTTCCGCCCTGCTCCTATTCCTGGTTTTTCTTTATTACATCACCAGGGAACGGACGCCTCAGTCCGACTAGCGCGCACGGCGCAGGCGGACCTGCCTCAGCACCATCCGTCCTTCAATCCGAGTTGTCCCCGGCGCGCGCCGGTAAGCCAGCATCAATCGCATCAAGTGACAACCGGCAGGCGTGCCGAAGCTGAACACGCGCGGATTGCCCATTTCGTTTGAGGGGATTGCCGCGAGCGTGGTTGGAGCCCCCTTCACATCCGCGTAATCAACGTTCCAGGTCAGACCGGCGCCGTTGGCAATCCCAGACGTGTTGTATCGGTACTCCAGTTCATAGTGCGTGTTCCCCTGGACCGCTATGAATTGGGACAGCGGCGAACAGGCTTCGGGCTGGCTACCGGTGAAAATCAAACGGATTCCGCCCGCGCTATCTTCTCTGACCACACTCACCCCGCCGACGTCAGGCGCATGCCAATCGAAGCCATGCGAAGTAAGCTCCGAAGCGAAGTCGCCATTGGTGATTGCGCCACCGTCAGCCAGGGAGAGCGGGCTGTACGAGATGAGCCTGGCTTTCGCCAAGCCATTCCATAACTGCAGGGCCTGGTCAACCATGGGCAGTTCCAAAAGGCGATCACAGGCCGCCAGGAGGGCCGGGACATCAGACTCCCGCCCGTCGGTCAGAATTCGATGGGCCACCGCAGGGATCAGTTCCGAGCGGTTCTTGGCCAACACGTAATTCAAGTAGCCGGTGCGCAAGTCCGGGTTCCGAAGCGCCAGTCGTTCAATCAGATTCTGATTTCCATCGACTTCGTCGCACAGTCGGAACAACGGTCTGGGATCGTCGTACACCATTGTGGCGGCTCTTTGAGCCCACGGCCAGAAACGTGCGTTGTCGCTATGGCGGAAGTAGTAATTTGCCAGACTCCAGCGCGGGAGATATTGGCGATCGACCTCGGCGGCGCGCAGCAGGTCGCGCTCGGCTGAGAGCAGGTTGCCGTTTAGCTCACGCCGAAGCGCCAAGTCAATCCATGACCGCGAATCCAAGTAGTTTAAGACCACAGCGCTCTGAAGCAGCTCCGCCGCACGTTTGGGATCAGCATCGGAGAGAAGTGCGGACAGGCGGACGTAGTTGAGAGACTGCCGGGGGCTCCACGCGATGGCCTGTTCGAGTCCCTGAACTGTTACGAGACGAGCCTTCTGATCAGCGGCGGCAACCCGAAAAGACCAAGTGCCTGCGGCGGCTAGGCCGGCCAGGGCGGCGAGCCTAGCCAACGCAACGAAAGTTCGGCCAACCGGCTTCATGGTTTCCGCTGTCGCAACAGCTTGGCGGTACCGGAACTTAGACTCGACTGCCCGCTGGACTTCGTACGCCACCAATGGAAGTCCATTATGCCGGTCGCGCCCAAGGTCAACTCCGCTTCGCCTCGAGTTCCGTCCGCTGATGACCAACCCAGGTGAGCTTCTCTGACGGAACTAGCGCGACCTTCAAGGTGGAACGACACTTGCGGCGAGATCGCCTGGTCCGGAACAAGGTAGCGAGCACGATAACTACCGGACAACATCCCGTCTATCTCCGAGAGTAGTAGTTCGACGTATATCGCCTGGTAGCCATCACTCACTTTCCCTGAATCGAGCTCAGTATTGTACAACCAATTGCCGGCGAATGAATTGACTTGGGAAGGCGTTGTAGCCGGGCGTACCAGAGTAAGCCTTGGAGCCGCAGTTTCGCCCGCGTTCTTTAGCGGTTCGACATCATCCACCCGCGGCAGAATTCCCGGCGATGCAGTGATTGCCCCTCCGATCGGAGGTGAGATCTCGTCGGAATCTCGCTTGGGGTCGAGTGCGGCGAAACGTCCAGCGCCCTCAATCCGTACTGGCGCCGGTTGCTCCTGAGCCTTCTGTTCAAACTGCGGCCTTGACGACCGGCCGGGAACCACCAGTTTCGCCGGGGTCAACTTCGAATCCGGTCGCAGGGTTCCGGCCGAGTGCAACTCCGGAGTGGATTCGCTCGATCCACGCAACAGGGTCGAAAGGGCGGCGGCTCCGACGATCACCGCCGCGATTAGAATCATTGCCCAATACTTGATTGCAAAGTGTGTGATCAGTGAGGAATTCTGCACTGCGCCTGAGCGGTCTAGGTGCCGTCCCGTCTGATGTGCCGCGGGCCGGTGCGGGACCTCCGAGATCCGTGGGTTGCACTCGCGCTCCAAGCTCAAATCGTAGGCGCGGCGAGTGTCTGCATTCAGCAGGACGGTGAGCATCTGATTCAATCGGACCAACTGGCGCTCAGCAGCTAGTCGCAAATCGTCGCCGGTTTGCGTATCCGGATGCAGTAGCCGGACCAGAACCCTATACGCCTGACGGAGTTCCCGCTCCGAGGCGGTGCGGCTTACGCCAAGCTCATCATAGTAATTCACAACCAGGCCCAATAGTTGAACTTAGATGATAACTGTATACAACCGTGCTACAACAATGATAATAAAGAGCAAACGAACCCTTGCAACACACGCCGTGTCTGTTACACTATACACGAGAGTTACGCTCCCAAGGAGGATGAACGCAGTGCGGATTTTTTCGTACGCTTTGTTGGTTACCGGGTGCATTTTCTCGCTTTCCGCTGCATCTACTTCGATCGGCATCGTTCGTTCGTATGGCGAATTCAAAGTTGATGGAGCTGCGGTTCGCGGCAACAGCACGCTAATTGCAGGTGACGTTGTGGAGTCGATGGTGATGAACACCACGATCAACCTCGGCGCAACGGAAGTGACAATGCTGCCCGAATCCCGAGCAGCCCTGTACAGCGATCACACGACGCTGCAGCGCGGAACTACGCTGCTGCGCGGCGCATCGACGCATGCCCTTGAAGCTGGCAACCTGCGAGTTGTTCCATCCTCGGCGCAATCGCTGGTTGAAGTCGGCTATAACGACCGCAAGCTTATTACGATCTCCACGCGTGTCGGCGCGGCAGACGTGTTCACCACATCGGGCGAGCTTCTGGCCAGCTTGAGCCCGGGGAGCGCGCTTGCTTTCGAGCCGAGTGCAGGAAAAGGTGCGGGAGCGCCCGGCTTTGGTTCAGGGCAGGCTAGCGGGAGCGCCGATATAACAATAAAGGGCGAGCTCACCAGCTCAAACGGAAAGTACTACGTGACCGTAGGTGGAAAAACCTATGAGATCACCAGCACCACGGTGAATCTAGCTCAGTACGTCGGCAAGATCATCAGCCTCACGGGTAGCGTCGCTGGCACTACTGTCACCGTCGCTTCTGTCACCGTTGCCGGGGTTGCCCTCAGCGCCGGTCTCATCACAGTCATAGCTGTTGGTGCGGCAACAGCCGGTACTCTCGGCGGACTCGCCGCAGCCGGTACCTTCTCGGGTCCGAGTGCTAGCACTAAGTAAACCGCGGTAGGCTGGTGGTTGGCAGCAGTTCCGCACCATGTCCATCATCCTCGCGGTTCTGCTTACTTTTGGAATCTGGACCCTTTGGGTTCCGGCGGTTTGGCCCGTCTCGATATTTGAAATTGGCGTGTTTGTTCTCGCAGGATGGGCGGTCTGCCATACCAAACGGCAGCCGCCCATTCTTGTCTATCCGCTCATTCCGCTCTCCTTCGGCGTTCTTATAGGCTCGTATCAGCTGGTCGCTCACCGCACGGTTTACTCCTTTGAAACCACCGAGTCCATTGTTCGCTGGGTGACCTTTTTATGTGTCTTCTTTGTCGCCACGATAGCTTTGCGCGAAGAGCATGACTTGCGCCGATTCCGTGACGCGATTCTCTGGTTTGGCGGAATCACCGCGCTCGTGGCAACGTTGCAGTCTTTCACCGGGGAGGGGAAGATCTTCTGGCTTTTCACAGTCGAGGACTGCGCGAGGGCGATGGGGCCGATCCTGTCCTACAATCACTACGCCGCGTTCATCGAGTTGGTTCTGCCGTTGGGCATTTATCAAGCCCTGCGAAGTAGCGAGCGACCGTACCTTTACGCCGGTCTGGCGGCCGTCCTGTATGCTTCGGTAATCGCATGCACTTCGCGAGCTGGCGCGATCCTCTCCACTGGGGAGATTCTGGTCGTTGTCGCGCTGGTCTGGCAGCGTGGCTTAGTGGCTGGGCGGCAGGCGGGCCTGGCGTTGGCGCGCATCGCTGTTGTTCTCGTTCTGTTCACGCTGATCGTGGGCTGGCAGGCAGTCTGGAACCGGCTGCTGCAACCCGATCCCATGGCTTTCCGCCGCGAGCTCGACATCGCCTCGTTGCACATGATCAAGGACAATCCGTGGACTGGCGTGGGTCTCGGCGCCTGGCCCACGGCTTACCCGAAGTACGCGATCGTCGATGCCGGTTTATATGCTAATCAGGCGCACTGCGATTGGCTGCAATGGACCTGCGAGGGCGGTATCCCCTTTGGCATCGCGATGGTCCTGTTGTTCGTCTGGTCGCTGCGGCTAGGGTACCGGACCATCTGGGGGCTCGGAAGTACTTCCGTATTCATCCACGCTTGTGTCGATTACCCGTTCTCCCGGCCCGCGTTAGGTTCCTTCTTCATAGTGATGCTGGCCATGCTTGCTGCCCATCAGGTCCAGGCGTCGAATTGCGGCGCACCCGTGGATCCAGAACGCCGATAATGGCTGCCACTGATTCGCCGGACCGAGTCAAAGCGCCACCATAGAAGCCGAGCGAGGATTCGGAATCCGCGCAGTGAGATGAACTTGAATCGTTTTATCCGTCCCCGGCAGCATTTGCTGCACGCGGTTGTTCTGGCCATTTCAACTGGACGATTCCCGAACTCGACCCGGCGGATCATATACGACGTCAAAACACCCGGTCTGCCTGGCCGCCCGTGGGATCCTTTGGACGGGTTTGCCGACAGGCCCCACACTCGCGTATCCTCGATGGCAACGCGCGAATTCGCCCCGCTAGTTGGATAGCAATGACGATTGCGATGGGATACGTGTGGAACTGCTTCTGGCTGATGGCGCCTGTTCTGCTGTTCAACGCGCTACTGAGGAACAGACTCCCAATGGCGTATCAGCCCGACGTATTTTGGAGTGACATTCCTGCATGGCTCAAGCAGAGCGAGAATGCCTTTCGAACGGCTGTCTTTGCGCTGCCAATGCTCATGCCGCTTCGAGTCGTCCATGCGAGTCAGACATTTGGACTTCAGCATTACGGCGTCGGCCTGCTTCTATATTTCTGCTCGTGGAGCATGCAGGTGTGGTTTCCGAAAACCCGGTGGAGTGTCAGTCGATGGGGGTTCATGGCACCGTCTTACACGCCGATGGTCTGGCTGTTGGGGATCGCGCTACTCGGAAACGCATTCTTCCCTCCCATTCCATATTCACCCTGGGTCTACATCGCTTTGTCGGGCGCATTTGTGACGTTCCACAATCTGCATGTTTGGATCGTGTATTCGCGCATTCGGGCATTGCGTAACTTCTCCAACCCGCTCGCGCGATAGTCGCGTGTAGCGTTTTGGAGGATGGCTACAAACAGACCAGATCGACCGTAAGAACTGCAGCCATTCGCTTGAAAACTCAAGGCCGGCCTTATCAGGCGACCCGGCCCTTTTCATGTTTACAGGTCACTGATTATCTGGAAACCAAGCGAAATCGATGCCCCTGGATTACTTTGAGGGTGCCCGCGCGGCCAGCCATGCCTCCAGGTCCTTGGGGGCGCTGTGCCACCGCGCGTTTGAAGCAAGATACGCCAGGTCGAAACGACCGCTCAGCCTCGTCAGCCACGCCACTCGAGCAGCCTGGTCCTCTTCGGGCTTGCTCAGTTGCATCATCGTTCTAGGTGGGGCGGCTTGCTTCTCGAAGGCGTTACCCGCGAAGAGCACGCGGTCGGCAACGCTGAGCAGACTCAGGTTGGTCACGCCGTCGGACTGGAACGAAGTGGCTTCCAGCGTGAGCGGTTGACCGGCTGCGTTGTTGCCGAGATCGATGGTTGACCCATCGTGAACCACGGTGGCCGGCACGCCGTTAAGGACGTTCGACGCCGCAACGTAGATGTTGCGGGGGCGGAGTTGCGCGAGTCCTCCGGTCTGGCGAGAGTCCCGATCGAGGATGGCCACATCGAGCGGCAGATCACCGATGAGGGTGCGGACAAACTCAGCTAGTCCCGTCCCGCCGCCCCCAGTCCCGATCAATAGCGCGGACTTCGAGCCGTGGAGTAAGAAGAGCGTCTCCCCGGCGCTATCCCGGATGAGGTAGAAATCCGACTGGATCTTGGAAACCGCGTCGATCCGGGCGTCGAAAGAGACCACGCCCGTTTCCCGCTTGAAATTGCCCGGGATTCGAACGGCGTGATAGGGCTCGCCGGCTTCACCCGCCCGGTAGAGCGTGGACAGTGAATAGACCATTTGCGCGGAGTCGTTCCTGGCCCAATACGCGTCCGGGCCGGCGAAGAACGGTTCTCCCGTGATCTTCCCGGCAAGCAGACCGTCGGCGAGCCCGGCCATATCCGTGATGTACTGACGGTCGGGCGGCCGGCCATTGAGCGGCGCACGGCCACGGGCCCAGGTCCCAGTCTGGTAGAAGTGGGCCGGCAGTACCGCAAGATCGGGATAGGGCCGCGTAACCTCCTCCACATGGCGAGCGCTTTGGGCAAAGCGCGTGAGCGGTCCCATTTGGATATACGGCCACGCCGAGCCAAGCGCATCGCCGCTGATGAACAGCCGGTTGCCCGCGTCAAGATAGGCGGTCGATCCAGACGAATGGGGCGGAATCGCGACCGCAATGATCAGCCGGTTTCCCAGGTCGATCTGACTCACGGCCATCCCATCGCCGTGGTTGGTCGGGCCGCCGCCTTCCCGAATGGGCACATAGTTCGCTGGGGCTTTAGCAGGCCAGTCCAGATCTGGGTAGTAGATCGTCCGGTCCGACATTCGCGCGTTTTCACCGATATGGTCCGGGTGGTTGTGGGTAATGGCCACCAAGAAATCCAGCGGGTGGGCGCGCGCCTGGCCGTCGTTCTCGTGGCTCAGCAAATAGCGCACCACGGTCTTCAGATCGTCCACGCCATCTGTGGCTTTGGCTGGGTTGGCCGTATCGATCAGCAGAGCGCGACTGGAGCCCTCAAGCAGGTACATGGTCGAACCTTGGGACGTGTCCGGATCGGGTATTGAAACGTAAGGCCCAGGGGCCCACGGGAGGTAGTGCTCGATGCGCCAGGTGCGTTGCCCCTCAGGGCTGGTCAACATCAGGAACGCAGTGTACTGCCCCCAAGGGTTCTCTCTCGCGAAGCCGGAGCCCTTAGCCCAGCCGTACGCGTTCTTGGCTTCCGGGACAAACCCCTTTGCTACCCGGTTGTATTCGAGACGTGATGGTTGGTCAGCCGCCAAAAGTGGCGAAAAACACAGTGCCACCACCCCGGCGAGTTGGCCCGCGAGTGGCAGACGCGTATGACGGAGGTATTGCATCAAACTCAAACTCCTCTAATCGACCGATCATCGGATGTTCCAACCAGGCACGGCTCCAGCCTGCGCCCTGATAGCAGTCGATGGCTGATCGCGTTCGCACCAGTTGCCCTTGTTCTCAGGGCAATACCTTAAAGACAGCTCAAACACCGGTTTTGTTACCAGTCGGTGTGAATGGCCCCGATGCGATGATGCGCTTCCCATAGTCGGGTGTCGCTGCCCGGGGATAACTGGCGGTCCATATCCCATGATTGGTTGCCTCAAGGCGAATGCGTTAACTCAACCGGACCGGCCGGCCGGTCTCACCCGCATTGAGACCGGGGTTGTTCCAAGAACGTGGCTGCCTTCGACGGAGAAGGCCCCGCAACCTCGCGGTTACGGGGCCTTCCGAGTTGGTTGATCGTCAGGCTAGAAAGCGAACCTGAGAGCAAGTTGGAGAGTGCGTGCATCGCGGAAGCTATTGGCTTGACCGAAATTGGCGGAACCGGTAGAGATCCCGCTGAGCGGGTTGTCTCCACTGAAACCGTTGTTGATACCCCAGACTTGGGTGTGGTTGAACAAGTTGAAGGCTTCTGCACGGAAGGTAACTTTCGTCCCCTCGGTGATGATGAAGTTCTTCATGATGCTGGCGTCAACATTCCAGAGGCCGGGCAGACGCAGTTCGTTGCGCGTCATCGTGCCGTATTGGCCATCTGCCGGGCGCTGGAAGGCGGCCTTGTTGAGCCACTGGGCGCCGCTCTGTCCGGCGTAAGGATCGCCGACCATATTCGGATACTGGCTGCCGGCGTTCACGCCCATCAAGTTGCCGTTCGACGTGATGTTGACCGGCATACCGGACTGGGCGCGGAACATGCCGCTCATTTCCCATCCGTTGAGGAGCGTCTTCGTGACGGCGTTTGCGTGCTTGAACGTCGGCAGCATATAGACGAAGTCAACCGTGGTGACTTGAGGCTGGTCGTAGCTTGCTGGCGCATAGTTCTGAGCGATGTTGAACGGGTTGTTGATCTGATCTCCATCGTTGTCCACAATGGACATGGTCTTGGAGTAGGTGTAGTTGAAGTTCACGGAGAAGCTGTCGGAGAAGCGGCGGCTCAACCGGAGCATCATGGCGTTGTAACGCGAGTAAGCGAGCGTCTCGACGGCGTTCAGGTTGCCCCAGCCGAGATACGGCATCAACGCGCTGTTGTAGTAGTTGACCGACTTCGACAGGTTCGGGTTCGTTATGAAAGTCCCTGCCGCCAATGAGTTGATCTGGCGCTGGTCCATCAGGTGTACGGAGTGGTTTCCGGAGTAGGAGAGGTCGAAGGTGAACTTGGCCGGCAACTGCTTCTGGACTCCCAGGTACCACGAGTAGATCGTGGGCATCTTGTTGTCTGATGGCCAAATGGTCTGGTTCGGGGGCTGAATTGCGGCATTCGCGCCCGTGACTACGCTGGGATCGATGGTGGCGACATTGCCGTTGACGACGGTGCCCGAGGAAAGGTTCGGCCACGCCGCGCCGGCGCCGAAGCTGAAGTGGTTCTGGGCGAGGCGTTCGTGGAACATACCGAATCCACCTCTGACGGCCGTCTTCCCGTCTCCGAATACGTCGTAGGCAACTCCCACGCGCGGCTCGAAGTAGGTCTTGGCATCGGAGAAGCCCTTGGGAGTCCCCGCGCAGGGATCGCAGACCAGGCCCAATGGGGACAGAACGGACAGGGGATTGCCAACCAGGAAACCGTTGGTCAGGTTGATCGTCGGCTTCGCGCTGACGGTGTACTGCTTGAGATCCACGCTGTACAGTCTCCACGCGCCTTCGTTGCCCGGCGTACCGTTGCGGTAAATGGTGTAAGTCGGGATCATGTGAGGCACGCGAATGCCCAGATCCACTGTCAGGCGCTTGCTGATCTTCCAGCTATCTTGCGCGTAAACGTCTGCTTCCCAAAAGCGGAAGTACGGGAAAACCGCGCCGCTCTGCTGAGAGTAGCTGTTGAAATTGCCCAACATCAGATTGGCTATTCCATTGCCGGTGTCGTTGGCCATCGAGGAACTGGAGCCAAAGTTGATGTTGCCTTCCATGCCCCAGTTGCCGGTCTGCGCCTTGTCGTCTTTATTGATGAATGCGCCGAACTTGAAGGAGTGAGCGCCCTTGATCCAAGTGAAGTTCTCGGTTGCGTTATAGTCTTTGCCCCAGTTGTGCCATCCTGGAGCACCCAGAGAGAAGTTCAATCCGGAGTTGGTGGTTACATCGGGAACCGAGTTCGTGATGTTCGTGCCAGGGTACAACTGTGTCCAAGCGGCGTTGAGGGCGGTGCGGCTGATCGGGTTGGTTCCAACCGTCGAGAGCGACTGAGACTGGTGGTTGTAAGACAGAATCGTCTCGGATGCCAGCGAAGGCGTGAACGTAGTGACGAGGTTCCATGACCAGGAACTGCCTGGCTTAGGACGCATTTGGGGCTGCATCGGGAACGGCTCGCCGGTCCAGATTCCGTTCTGCATCGTCTCCTTCTGGTAATCGTTCACCCAGCGGAAGTACGAATTCATTTTGTTATTGATGGCGTAATCGATGCGGAGCAGGTCCTGGTTCTTAACCAGGTTGTCCGGATTGTTGTAGAAATAGCGCACGTAGCCCGCATTTGCCGCTGGCATGCTTGCATATCCCGGGATGCCCGTGTAGATCTTCAGAATGTTGGCGCTCAGCGGCTGCCACTGTGATTGGGGCACGACGTTGCCTGCATAGGGTGTGCCATTGGTGATATTACCGGCGCCGTCGCGCACGATCGAACCGGGCTGGAACACGGTTCCGTTCTTGAACTGCGGGGCATACTGCATGTTTGTGGGCAGCTGCCATTCGCTGAAATCGCCGTTTAGAATCTTGGAGTCCGGGATATCGGAGTAGCCGCTGCCGGGTAGGTTGCGGCGCGTCATTTCACGGTTGTAGAAGAAGAACAGGCGCTTGTCTTTATTGGTGGAGAGCTTCGGCACTGGGATCCAGCCGCTGAGGTTACCCCCGAACTGGTTGTAACGCAGCTGCGGCTGCAACGAATTGCACAACACGCACTTCGCGTCGAACGCGTTGTTGCGGAGATACTCGTAGGCCGTCCCGTGGAACCTGGTGGAACCAGACTTAGTCTGCACCGCGATCACCATTCCGGAGTTGCGGCCGTACTCGGCGTTGAAGCCGCTCTGGAGTACACGGAACTCGGCAATCGAGTCGATACTGGCCTGGGTGTATTGCGATTGGTTGTCCCCGACGTCAACGTTAGGGGACCCATCCAGGTAGAAGTTGTTTTGAGATCCACGCCCGCCCAGGGAGTGGAACGACGACGTGTCGTTGAAGTTGACGTTGAAGTCGCTCTGGGCTGCGCTGCTCATGCCCGGGACCGTGTTCATCAACGACGTGAAGTTGCGGCCGTTCATGGGCAATTCCGACATCTGCGTCGCCTCTACCACGTAGGCTTTGTCCGCGCTGTTCGTCGTGACCGCAGGCGCTAGCTCGGCGGAAACGGTAACGGCGTCAGTCGTCGCGCCAACGGCGAGTTCGATCTGACCGATGTCCAGTTTCGCGTTGACATCTAGGGTGACCATACGCTCAGCCGTCTTAAAGCCCACCTTCTCGATGCTAATGGAGTACTTGCCGGGCTGAATGCCGATGGCCTGGAATCTGCCCAGGTTGTCGGTGGTGACTTGGTGGATGCTACCCTTGGCGACATCCACGATCTTGACGACGGCTCCCGGAACGGTACCGCCAGTCGCGTCCACGACGTATCCACCGATGTTCTGGGACTGGCCCATCAGGTTTTGGGTTAAAAGCATGAGCAGAAGGGATAACAAGATCCCAAACGCTGTTTTAGCGCCTCTGCTCCTTTGATTAATTTTCATGAATGAACCTCATTTTGAGCTGAAGCAACATGGCCGGGGTTGGTTTATAAGGCATTGACCCACCTTGGCTTTGCTCCCACTGACCGAACGGTAAGGCCCCCAAGTGGTAAAATTCAAGTGCAGGAACCTGGGCTTAACACTGTGGGATCACATGTGAGTAGCACGAAATCCACAGCCGCCCCGGGCGCTGATGACCCTTCCGATACAGAGCCGGACAAGGCCGTAGATGAGCGGACCGCCTTCGTTCTGCGAATCTGTTCCAGTTCGCAATTCCGCCGCGCACCAAAGCTTCGCGACTTCCTCACCTACGTAGTGGAGCAAACTGTACAGAATCAGGGCGACGCTCTAAACGAACAACAGATCGCGCGTGCGGTATTCGCGCGCGGCGCCGACTACAGCCCGAGCGAGGACAACGTAGTCCGAGCCCACGCCCGGCAGTTGCGGGTCAAATTGAGCGAGTACTCCTCGACTTCGGGCAAAGACGAGCCCCTGATTCTGGAGATCCCGAAGGGCAGTTATCTGCCGGTGTTCTCCGCCAGACCGGTCACTCCGGCGGACGCCGCCGCAGAGGCACCCACCCGCTGGCGGGCCTGGCTGTCGCCTCGAATTCTCAAATGGACCGCGCTCGGCGTGCTCCTTGCTTCGATCGGCATAAGTGTCTTGCTAGGGTTGCAGAACCAGGGACTCCGGCGACAGGTGGCTGCTTCCCTCGCTAGCGCGGGAGGCCCTCTGCCCGCGCCCCTCGCCTGGGTCCTCGAACCGGACCTGTCCGTATCGTTAGTGGTCGCCGATAGCGGCTATGGCCTGATGCAGGACTTGGCCGGGCGGCCCGCGTCGCTGGAGGAGTACCTGGACCCGGACTTCTGGCAGGTGACCCGGCCTTCCCCCCTTGCCTCCACAAAAGACGACCGGATGATGCACCGCATCCGTTCCCGCGAACTGACCAGCTACGCCGACGTCCTGCTAGCCGCGCGAATCCTGCGCCTCACGGGGCAGCGCGGAAAGGTGGCGATCCGCTTCGCCCGCGACATCCATCCGCGTGACTTGGACTCGGGGAACTACATCTTCCTGGGTAGTTCGTACGCCAACCCATGGGTGAGTTTGTATGACAAAAGGCGCAATTTCCGTATACAGCTCGACGCGGCTTCCAGGCAAAGTGTCAGCAACAAGACCCCCCGGCCTGGGGAGCGATCTTCCTATTACATGTTCGGGGAAGACGGGGTGCCCGGGGCTACTTACGGGATCGTTGCCTTCTGTCCGTCCGACGGCGTGACCGGGAATGTGCTGCTGATCGAAGGCACTAACATGGAGGGCACCGAGGCCGCGGGCAGCATGATTCTGGACCCGAAATCGGCTCACGATATCCTCTCGCAAGCGGGAATTCCAGAAGGTGGCCGCAATCATCCCTTCTTCGAAATCCTAATCGAAACGAAAGTGCTTGCCGGGGAGCCAAGCCAGACGCGCGTCATCGCATGGCGCAAGTGAGGCCGCTCACTCCGGCATCCTCCCCATGCTGACGCCGAAATTGCGCTAGCGCGCCAGTTCCTGGGCGCGGCGGAACGCACGGGCGGCTTCCGGTTTCTTTCCTTCGGCCTGGAATGCCCGTGCAAGCTCGTACTGGACGGTGGATTCATCCGGGTTCAATTCAGCAGCTCTCTGGAGCAACGGGATGGCTTCCGCCGCCTGAGCCAGTCGGAGTTTTGCTTTCCCCAGATGGAAGTAGGTCGCCCAGGCATCAGGCTTCATCTTCCTGGCCTGTTCGAGGTAGGCGATCGCCTCCGCGCAGCGACCCTGCTGCACGAGCAGGCTGCCCAGGAAGTAGTTCGCATCCTCGTTGCCGGCCTTCCCTTTCAACGCCAGTTGCAGCTCTAGGATCGCCTCGTCGTTTCGGTGTAGGCTGATGTACACCTTACCCAATTCGAGGCGCACGCCCGGATAGCCGGGATCGATCTGGATCACGCGCAGGAAGCTCGCTTCGGCCTGCGGGAACAGCGTGGCCTCGTAGTTGGCTTTGCCAACCAGGAATTCCGTCCGGGCCGGGCCGGCCGTTTCGAACATCGTCTCAAAAACCGCCTTCGCCCGGTCGGCTTCGTGGTCCTTCAGATAGGCGAATCCCAGCAGAAACACAATGTTCTCATCGTGCGGGGTGGCGGCTCGCAGCGTCTCCAACTCGCGAATAGCGGGTTTCAGTTGGCCCGCGTAGGCGCGGCACACCGCGAGCAACTGCCGGGCCTGCAAGTGCGCAGGATTCATCGCGACGACGCGCTCAAAGAGCGGAAGCGCTCGCCGGTGGTCCTCCAGGCGAAGGTAGACGAGGCCGAGATTCAGCAGCAGCGCAGCGTCGCTCGGGCTCAACTGCAGCGCCCGCCGATAGCAGGTGATCGCCTCACGCGCGCGGCTGGTGCGCGAGTAAATGACGCCTAGATTGCTGAGCGCCGCCACGTTGCGAGGTTCGGTCTGGAGCACGGATTGAAATCCGCGTTCCGCGCTCGGGTAGTCCGCAGCGGCGAGAGCGCGTGCAGCGCGGTCGAAGACTTCCTTGACCGGCTCTGCGGCGTAGAGAAACAAGCCGCATAGGCACAGGCAAGTAGCGCGCTTCATACCGTCATAATCGCACGCGACCTCAGGCGTCCAATCCGTGAGAGTGAGTGACGATCAAACAGACCAACTCGTGTTCCGCCTCATTCTGGTAGGAAGGCGATGCCTTTTCCGTGCCGCATATCGTCAAACCAGAAGCACTCTATGGAATTGGGTCCTATGCCGGGCTGCATTTGCTCGGCAAATGGGGATTCAACGATCGAGCCGCCGATGTTGACTTTAATCGCAGTTGCGCAGAACAGGCGAGTGCGATGCCGCGAGCAAAAGAGTGCGATCACAGACCGCGCGACTTGACTGATCTCAGCCGTTCGGGTGCTTGTTGCAGACTTCGCTTCGGAGGCAGCGCCCGAGGTTCTCTTCCGCGACCTCTGACCACTGGTGGTATTCTGCTTCATGGCTGGTCATCCATGCACTTCGAATGCGCTACTGCTGGGAACTTAACGCATCCCGCCTGGAATTAGCTTTCTCATTTCAGATGTGTGCTGAGTGTGGTCCATTACGAATCTATGACTAAAAAAGCGCTCCTTGAGATTGCCCACGAACACGGCACACCGGTCGTGGTGATCGATCACGACGTAATCCGCGCTAACTACGCCGGCTTTCGCAAGCATCTGCCCAAAGTTCAGGCTTACTACGCCGTGAAAGCCAATCCAGCGCCCGAGATCATTCGAACCCTGCACGAGGCCGGCGCGAGTTTCGATGTTGCTTCATTTCCCGAGTTTCTGCAGGTCTACGAGAACATCAAGCACGAGCCCGCCAAACTGCGGCAGGACTATGTCTGGGACAAGATCATCTACGCCAACCCGATCAAACCCCAGGAGACGCTCCTTGCGCTCGACAAGTACAAACCGCTGATCACCTACGACAACCCCGAGGAGTTGAAGAAGATCAAGCGCTACGCGCCGCATGCGGGGTTGGCTCTGAGGCTGCGGGTCCCCAACACGGGCTCCATGGTAGAACTGAGTTCGAAGTTCGGCTGCGAACCAGGTGAAGCATCGCACCTGATTCAAGAGGCTTTCCGGATGGGGCTAGTGGTGGAAGGGCTGAGTTTCCACGTCGGTAGCCAATGCATAAACGCCGACAATTACGTGCAGGCCCTAAATATCGCGGCGGCTGTGATGGATGAGGCGCGCGGGCACGGCCATGAGTTGAAGATCCTCGATATAGGGGGCGGCTTTCCCGTGCCCTACGAGACACAGGTGGACATCTTCCCGCAGCTCGCGAGCAAGATCAACGCCGAGATCGACCGGCATTTCGCACCAGACATAGAGATTTTGGCCGAGCCGGGACGTTTCCTGGTCGCGACAGCGGCGACGGTGGTCGCCCGCATCATCGGCAAAGCAGTACGGGACGGCAAGCGCTGCTATTACATCAACGACGGCGTATACCACACCTACTCGGGGATACTATTCGACCACTGCCAGTACAGCGTGAACGCGTTCAAGCGAGGAGGGACAGAGATCTGCACGGTCTTCGGACAGACTTGCGATGGGATGGACACTGTCACTCAATCCGCTGAACTGCCCAAACTCGAAATCGATGACTTGGTGTACACCGAGGACATCGGCGCGTACAGCAACGCATCTTCCACCTGGTTTAATGGATTTCCGCCGGCCAAAGTCGTGCACGTAAATCAGTAGCGCTGGGTTCCGCTTACCGAATCCGTGGTTCTCCGGGCACTCACAGCAGTAGCATTCGCCGGCACGCCGTTACTGCCGGCGCAAGGACACTTCGTGGACCTTGAAGCTACCCTCAATTCTGTTATCGATTCGGTCAGAGCGCTGCCGCTCCAGTCGCACTGCGACTGTGTTGACTCCTGGCGGAACAGTGAAGGCGGCAGCAATCGTGTGCCGAGGCGTCGTCCCGCAGACTTCGGGCGTTGCCGCGTCCACTCGACCGGCTGGCTCCTGCGCGTTGTAGATGTGGAATTTGGGGCATTGTTTCGTGGTGATACCATTGCTTTCGACCACGGCTGAGAATCGATACCTGCCAGGAGCCACAGGTGGGAACTGCGACAGGTGGGCAAAGCTGACGTTCTCAGTGCCGGAGAAGACGAACTCGATCCCATCGTTACGAGTGGCCTGAACACTCGGGACCTGCTCGAGTTTCCAATCGAACGGGCTATTTTGAAAGTCCTTTGCGAAATGGCGATTAGCGATTAACTCGGGGTTCAGGTAGTCGCCACGATCGGCGCCCATCCAATCGGCCCAGATCCCGGCAGCTTCGCGCGTGGAACCACGCATCCAAAGTTGCCAAGTCAATTTTCCCGCAAGATCATCATCGGCAAACTTATTCCTGGCCACCCAATTCCAGGAATCCAACAGTTCAGTTTCCGAACCGTGGTTGAGGAGCCACCTCATCCATGAGTTGGCAGCCCGACGTTCCGTGGGGATAGCCGTGCCAAGTAAGGCGGACACTTCCGGTCCCAGCGCGTCGTACAAACCAAATAGCACGCTGTCGAAATCCGGAGTAAGGCTCAGAATACGACTCCCGTTCCTGAACGCCTCTTCCATCTGGTTGACCACCAGATCATGGTTTACCGCATCCATCAAGACGGGGGTGACGTTGGGCCCCAGTTCAACGGCTTTGCGGAAATACGCATCGGCGCGGGTTTCGTCGCCGTGATTGTCTAGAATTTCCCCGCACTGCGCCCAGATGAGCGCATTGGCGGGATCCCGCTTCAGTGCCAGAGTCATTTCCCGAATGCTGGTCGTCTTTGGGTTGTATGACGCCTTGGTTGGCAGTTGGTCGCTACGGCAGAGGCCGAAATCACAGATCCGCGACTCCGGAGTCGGCTTGGCGAAGTCGAGAGTAATGGAAAAAGCTACTGTAATCAATAAAATACAGGTAGCAACGAGTTTCATACCCAATACCTCTCCTGGGGGCCTGCCACACGCTGCATAAAGCCGCGCCAAACCCGTTCCGATGTTTGACAGATGCCATGCGCGAGACGTAAATTAATCACTAGTGGCCCTGCTCTTTTGTATATCAGGAGCGGGGTCGAAATGCCCTAACCAAATAGAGAATAGTGCCAGCGCGATACTAGCCTGACCGTCCCGGACGTCGTTCATGGGCAGCGGAAATCAGGGAGTGGAAGAGGAATAGCCTTGACCGCGCGATGGTTCCAGACCACTTCAGTAATCGTGGTCATTTCTAAATGTGCCCAGCTCGTAAGAGGAGCGCCCTGTCTTGACAGCCCAGGTTCTGCCTACAGAGCACATGCGTGCATGGTATGCCCTTCAGACCAGGGCACGCCATGAGAAAGCTGTTTCCAACTACCTGCGGATCCAAGGCCAAGAGGAGTTTCTTCCGCTTTACAAATCACGGCGCAAATGGAGTGACCGCGTCACTGTGGTTGAGTTGCCACTTTTCGGCGGCTACGTCTTCTGTCGCCTTGCGCGAACTTCTTTGGCGTCGGCTTTGAGTACACCCGGCGTGCTCAAGGTGCTCAGTTATGGGTCGGAACCGATTCCTGTACCGGATTGCGAGATCGATGCTATCCGCAGAGCGACTTCCGGCGCCACGCCCGCTGTACCTTGCGCTTACCTCAAGGTGGGCGTACAGGTACGAATTCGAAGAGGCGCAATGCAGGGGTTGGAAGGGCGCTTGGAGCGCATAAAGAACAGTTTCCGCCTGGTCCTCTCGGTTCACTTGCTCCAGCGCAGCGTCTCGCTCGAGGTAGATCCGGAAACCGTGGAAGTGATTGGTTAGGCACTCCTGGCTGAGAGACGCGACCGAGTAGTTGATCGCTGATACGCAGTGAATAGCTCTGCAAAGTAGTCCAGCAATCTCCCCATTTGGCCATTAACAATAAACAGGGTGCAGGTTCGCATCAACCGATTGCAGACGGCGCGCTCGATTTTCGACTATGTTGGCAGAGTGCTTTGGATAACGCTGTTCCTCCTCACGGGTGCGCTTGGCGCCGGGTTGATCTTGAAGGGCGGCACTTTGCCGCACCAGTGGAATTGGTCGATTCTAGCGGTCGCCATAGCTGGGATTCTCTACTGGGCCAACACGCGTTCACGTGAACGCGCCCCCGTAGACCGTTGGACAACATGGCCGGCGACGGCGTTGCTTGCCTGGGTCGCTTTTCAGCTAGCGCCTCTCCCCGCAGGACTGGTCGCTCTGCTGAGTCCAATGCGTGCCGAGTTGTCACTGGCTGCGGGCGTAACTGGTTGGACCTCGCTCTCCATCGCTCCGGCAGAGACACTCAGCCGACTGCTGGAGTTGGGGGGGGCTGTCCTGACCTTCTTGCTGGCACGTGAGTTATGCTGGCGCTGGAAACGCAGGGCTTGGGCCGTGGTCGCTCCTCTGATCGTTTTTGGTGTGGCCGAAGCGTTCCTTGGCGTTGCCCAGACGTACCTGCTGAGCCCATTTGACGCTCCATTTGCGGCGAACGGCACTTATGTGAATAAGAACCACTACGCAGCGTTGCTCGAAATGGCCCTGCCTCTGGCACTCGCCGCTGGAGTCTCGATCTACCGCGCGGGATTCGTCCCGCATCGCCGGCCCGCTACTCCGGCCATCAAGGCTAGCGCTTTGCTGGGTTGCTGCGCTCTGATGCTGGCGGCCTTGTCGGCCTCCCAGTCGCGTATGGCATTCCTTGGAGCGCTGTGTTCGCTGGCCGCAATGGGAGTCATCTCGGTCACCGCGGTTGAGGCGCGCATGTACCGGCCTGCTCCCCTCGGTCGCCGACTTATTGCGGGAGTTGCGGTTTTCGCCGTTGTCGGCATGCTATTTGTCCTTGTGCCGCCGAAGGAACTGATTGAAAGATATGGTCTATTGGCTGGCAATGGAGCCGAGATCGGCGATGCCCGCCTGGGAATCTGGCGTGAATCGATCCCAATGATCAAAGCCTACCCGATTGTGGGATGCGGACTTGGAACGTTCGAGAGCGGTTTCATGCGGTTTAAGCGAGTCGCGCCGATGTTCAGAGTGGATTTTGCCCATAACGATTACCTTCAGATACTAATCGAGCTAGGCGCGATGGGACTTGTGATCGGATTGGTCCTCGTCTGCAGAATCCTAGGGCGGGCACTCCGGGTCGCGCTTTTCCACAAGGAGCGAGGCGGATGGGAGCTTTCAGTCGGATTGACCGGGGCACTGGTGGCGTTGCTTATTCACAGCGGTGCGGATTTCAATTTGTACATTCCTGCGAACGCAATGGCGCTCGCCTGGATTTGCGGAGCGGCGGTCAGTCCGGGGCTGGACAGCGACTGAATAGGAGACTAGGAACCGGGAACCGCTGGCATGGATTGCGGGTAACAAGTCGGCCAGCCCTTTGGGGCATCAAGAACATCTCTAACCTGCATTAAAACTGCTTATTCTGAACAAGGAACCACAGATTAGCTCGACTGGATGTCACGCTAGGCCGCAGTGGCTGACCACAAAACAGGATTGTTTGCAATAGATTGCAAAGTATTCCAGGGGTAAGCAGCAGAAAAAGGCCCGGTTGCTCTTCTCGGCAATCCCCGTAAGTCATTCGTATGACTCAGATTTGGAGTGGTTTTGCGCTTGTATTAAGCGTGCGAATTCGGCTACAGTTTAAGTGTCTGGTTCTATCTTCGGAGGATGAACAAATTGAAACGAGCAATGATTCTGTTGGCACTCGTCGGACTGCTGGCATTGGGACTGGTGGCCGACGACAAGGTGTGGGCAGCCGTTAGCGGTCGCGAACTCATTTCAGGGGAACTTGTCAAGGGACCCGCTACTATTAAATTTCTCGATGGCACTACAGTAACACTTTCGAAGAACGCCGCTGTGAGCGTCACCAATGGATATCAGCCGACGATCCGCGTGAATATGGGCTCGGTAACCTGGGATCTGCACTCGAAGAAGTCCTTGAGCGTGCAGGTTGCTAAGACCCGCTATATTGCGACGGAGAAACACGGTTCAATCAGCGTGGGTCAATCGGGCGAGTACGCTTCGGACGCAAACTCCTTTGGCACTGGCACCACAGTGTTAATCGTCGTCGGCATCGTGGCTGCGGGAGTCGTCGGCGGCTTGGCTGCCGGCGGCGCGTTTGATCAGGGTTCTATCAGCCCCCACTAGGTGTTACGCGTGCGCTGAACTGAACAACTCAGGAATCTGGCGCACTCAGTCGTTGGCGATTCATTGAACTTGAAATCTCATGGATTAAGAGCGGCCCTTGGCGGAAGTCATGGGCCGCTTTTGTTGCAAGGACTGCCCCCAAAGGGAGTTCCTGGCCGAGTCGCTCTGTCGTGCCGCCCCTAGGATCGCGCGCCTGATTCCAGATTTAGGCCGGCCCCCCCCTAGAACTTCTCCGTGTGCTGTTCATGGCCGGAGACTTCCTTACGCCACAATTCGCGGATTCGATCGTACGTCTCCCGGAAACTCCGGCGCAACTCGCGCGGCGCAAGATAGGTCAGCGCGTGCGCAGCGTCGATAAGGTATGGGGCGACCTGGGAGCGAGCCACGGAATCCGGTACCGGCTTGATCGGGAATGCCGTGAGGATCAGAACCAATACGATTCCAACGACCACCGCCTTCAATGCGCCGAACGCAAACCCGAGCAGCCGGTCGAGCCAGCCCAAGCCAGTCCATTTGAACAGCCTTGCCAGCAAGAGCCCCGCAAGGCCGCCCAGAATCTGGATCAGGATGAAGATCAGCACGAACCCCAAGACGTTGGCGATGGACTTCGAGCTGACGTAGGGCAGGAGCAGGGAAGCCGGCAGGTCGTAGCACCACGACGCGATCACCAACCCGGCGATTGTAGCCACGAGCCCTACTGCAAGCCGGGAGAAGCCCTGAGCGAGGCCCTGGAAAGCGAAGACCGCCAGGAAGATGAGGAAGACGAAATCCAGCCAGTTCACAACGTCAGACTCCTGCCCGTGAGGCGCGTATAGGCATCAAGGTACTTCTGCTGAGTCTTACGCACAATCTCGTCAGGGAGTTCCGGAGCAGGCGGACGTTTGTCCCAGGTTAGAGTCTCGAGGTAGTCGCGGACGAACTGCTTGTCGAAGGACGGCTGGGTGCCGCCTGGCCGATATGAGTCAGCGGGCCAGAACCGGGATGAGTCAGGGGTTAGCACTTCGTCCCCGAGAATCAACTGCTCCCCAAGAAACCCGAACTCGAACTTCGTATCCGCGAGCAGAATCCCCCGGGTCAGCGCGTAAGCCGAAGCAGCGGAATAGATTGCCAGCGTCAGATCGCGCAGACGCTCAGCCAACTCGGCACCAATCAGTTCTGAAGTGCGCGCGAATGTGATGTTCTCGTCGTGGCCTGTTTGGGCCTTAAACGCCGGAGTGAAAACAGGTTCGGGGAGCCTGCTGCCGTCCATCAGCCCGCTGGGGAGGGGGATCCCGCAGACCGACTGATCCGACTTGTACTCCTTCCATCCCGAGCCGGCCAGGTAGCCGCGAGCGACGCACTCGATCTCGACCATCCTGGCGCGGTGGACCAGCATGGATCGGCCTTCGAGCTGGTCCCTATACTTCTGAAGCCCCGTCGGGAACTCGTCCACGTTAGCGGTAATGAGGTGATTGGGGGTCAGGTCGCGCAGAACATCGAACCAAAACAAGGAAATCTTCGTCAGGATTGCGCCCTTGCCAGGAATTGGTGAGCCCAGAACGCAATCGAACGCTGAGATGCGATCGGTGGCGATCATCAGCAGCTTGTCGTCACCGACGGCGTACACGTCGCGGACCTTGCCTCGAGCGACGAGCGGAAGGTCGGGGATAGAGGTTTGAAGAACGGTAAGCATGGGGAGTGAACTTAGAGGGATATCACGCGCCGACGAGGATGACAAGCTGCGGAGTTACCCGATAGGTGCACCCCAGTGCGATTGTGCAAAGATATCAGCAATGAAGAGATTTGGATCCGGTTTGGCGATTTTCGTCCTTTTCGCCTTTTCCGCTGGCGCAATCGACCCGTCCCCCCAGTTCAAGGTGGGAGGCGTGGTGCTCGCCTTGCCTGCTCCTCCGGGCGATATTTTGGAAGTCGGGGACAAGCCAAGAACCACTGTTTTCGAACTGCTCGCGCCGTCGGAGAATCGTCTTGTCAGCGCCTATGCCGCCCCTTCTGTGGTGACGAGACTGCTCGAAGGCAAAGCTGGCGGGAGTTTGGGGACGTACGGATTGGTCGAGGTTCTACGGCGCGCCGAATACGCCGACTGCAGTCCAGAGGCCTTTGAACAGGTGCGGAAAAGCGTTCAGCCTGAGTCCTCCAAGTTTGCCTCCGAAGGCCTTGGGGGCTTGCAGGAGGAAATGAACCTGCGGCTGAAGTCCCTCGATGTTGGGAAGATCGAAATTGGCCATCCTGAGATGCTTGGGCCGCTCTTTGAAAAGCCGGATGCATTGGGTCTTGGCATGCTGATAACCATGAAGCAGGCTGAACATGGCGTCACGATGGCAGGCGGATTCGGGCTAATTCGGGTGAAGCAGCGGCTATTGTTTGTTTATCTATACAAGGCTTACGAGGGACCCAACACAGTGTCCTGGATCGGCACGACGTTGGAAGGCTGGGCCGACGCGATTATGAGAGCCAACAGGTAGGTAGACTGCAATCGCCAGGAGCATAAAACAGAACTCTCCGTTTCCGTTTGCTGCGCGGCCATTCCCGCTGAGATATACTGTAATGGTTGCCGAACGGGCACTACGCGCTCGTATGGACAGGTGGCTGAGCGGTCAAAAGCAACGGGCTGTAAACCCGTCGGGCCTTGCGTCCTACCTAGGTTCAAATCCTAGCCTGTCCACCATTCCCCCGGTCCGGTTTCATCAGGCGAGGACAGGATCGAATTCCTCACTCGCCATGCGCTAGAGTAGTAAACGAAAGCCGACGTAGCTCAGCTGGTAGAGCGCGTCCTTGGTAAGGACGAGGTCACCGGTTCAATCCCGGTCGTCGGCTCCAGAAATTCCAACCGCTATAACCTGCAAGCGGCCCGATTGGGCTGATCCGGATGTGCGGACGAGCGTTAGCTGAATGCACGAGTCTGGATTCGGGTTGATACGGAGGCGAGGAGCGTTTCGATGGCGAAAGAGAAATTTGATCGCAGCAAACCGCACGTCAACATCGGCACGATCGGTCACATTGACCACGGCAAGACGACGCTGACGGCGGCGATCAC
>Ga0118677_10000421_pt1 | contig 92584 bp, 79 predicted proteins | sample AliMusrvi5mmetaG_FD_86154 | JGI IMG/M metagenome (GOLD analysis project Ga0118677, IMG submission 86154) | reverse complement strand
TTTCAATCTCGTCGAACAGTTGCCTGCGGCTATAGTCCCTGCCGGTTAGCGCTTTGTTATTGTGCTCCTCCAGCAACCCTCTGATAACCTGGTTCAACTCTTCCAACGAATGGATCATATCCAGCTTGAGCATGGCATAGATGCGCGTATACATGATCTTGACCACGCCTTCCACCAGGGCCTTGTACCGGGGACGATACGCCTTTGCAGGAAGGGCTGTCATGGAGTAATGTTCGCAAAAATCCTCGAAGGCTTCGTTCAGCGATGGCTCATATTTATCGGTTTTTGTGACCGCCGATTTAAGATTATCCGGCACGATGGCCATCGGAACCCCGCCAAAATAGTGCAGGGAACGCTCGCAGGAGCCGATAAAGTCTTCTTTCTGCTGCGTCATGGTTGCTTCCACGTAGGTCAGCTGGCTCGCCCCAAGAATGGCCAAAAAGACCTCTACATACATGATCTCACCGGTCTGGGGGTTAACAAAATACAGCTTCTCTCCCGCATAATCCACGTAAACCTTATCGCCGGCCTTGTGGTCAATGTGCATGACCGAATCAACCTTATTGATCCAGCGTCTGTAATGCTTACAAAACTGCGTAAACCCAAAGGCATTGCCGTGTGTTTTCTGATATTCCTCCCACAATATCCCCCGGGTCATCCCCCGGCGTTTCAGCCTTTTATCAACCGTAGGAAAAAATGCATGCAACTCATCCAGCCTCTCGGATGGCTCCTTTGGCCCCTCCCTGATAAAATGCTTCTCCAGTTCGCTGTCGCTTAGCTTGTTGAGTTCATCCCACGGGATATTCAACGACCTGAAGATCAGCAGGTACTTCCTGATGGTGTTGCGCGCAACACCGGTCTGTTCACTGATGGCTTTTTTCCCTTTCTTTTGAAAGTAAAGCCGCAATACATGTCGTATCTTACTCATAGTTATCGGTTTGTTTGCCATGGCATTCAATGTTGATTTGTCTTCAACATTAAGCAAACTTGCCTTAAGGTAGGATATCTGTTTTCAGGGGGTCAATTTGCCCCGTAAAGAGGGGGTCAATTTGAAGCGTAATCAGGGGGTCAACTTAAAACGTACGGAGGGGGTCAATATGGGCGTATTTTCCAAAAACCATATATTAATGGTGAGAAAATGTTTTGGGTACTTTTTGGGGTACTTTAAAAAGCAAAACCCGCGTCAATTGCGGGTTTTGATGTGGTATTTGTACCCCGGGCGGGACTTGAACCCGCACGACTTTGCAGTCACAGGATTTTAAGTCCTGCGTGTCTACCAGTTCCACCACCAGGGCAAAAAAAACCCTCACTGGAACGAGGGTATGAGCTGGAGCGAAAGACGGGATTCGGACCCGCGACCCCGACCTTGGCAAGGTCGTGCTCTACCAGCTGAGCTACTTTCGCATGGTATGTTGTAATTTTGAGTTTGCAAATGTATAAAAAAAATCCATTCTCCTACTTTTTTTCAAGCAATTTTTTAATCTCATTTAATTTCATCAGCGCTTCCACCGGCGTGAGGGTGTTAATTTCGGTATTGAGGATGTCTTCCTTGATCTGCTGCAACAGCGGATCATCAAGCTGGATAAAGCTTAGTTGCATGCCTGAAGCCAGGTTGGCCAGCCGCGACCCCGCGGATGTTTTCCTGCCCGAAAGCTGCTTTCCCGTTTTGCCTGCCCCCCGTTCAGGCATCTGTTTTCCCAAGCCCTCCGCATTATGGCTTTCCTCCAGTTGATGCAGCATTTCGTCGGCCCTTTGCAGCACAGTGGCCGGCATCCCTGCCATCCTGGCCACGTGGATACCAAAACTGTGCTCGCTGCCGCCCGGGTGAAGTTTCCGCAGAAAAATAACCTTGTTCTGGATCTCCTTCACGGCAACATGCCAGTTCTTGATCCGGGGCATCAGTCCGGCCATCTCATTTAACTCATGATAGTGGGTTGCAAAAAGCACCTTGGGTTTGAACAGCGGGTGTTGGTGCAGAAATTCGGCAATGGCCCAGGCTATGCTAATACCATCGTAGGTGGAGGTGCCGCGGCCGATTTCGTCGAGCAGGATCAGGCTCCGGTTTGAAATATTGTTGAGAATGCTGGCGGTTTCGTTCATCTCCACCATAAAGGTCGACTCTCCGGAGGAGATATTGTCGGAGGCTCCCACCCGTGTAAAAACCTTGTCAGTGACCCCCAGCACGGCGCTGTCGGCCGGAACGAAACTCCCCATCTGGGCCATCAGCACGATAAGCGCTGTTTGCCTCAACAGTGCCGACTTCCCTGACATATTGGGGCCGGTAAGGATGATCACCTGCTGCGACCGGTCGTCGAGAAATACATCGTTGGCGATATATTCCTCACCTGGCTTCATCTGCCTTTCAATCACCGGGTGACGGCCATTTTTAATGTCCAGTACAAAAGAGTCGTTCAGTTCAGGCCTGACATAATGATATTTTACCGCTCCGGCGGCAAAGGAAACCAGGACATCCAGACGCGCTATAAGGGAGGCGTTGAGCTGGATCGGCTGGATAAAATCGGCCAGGAAAAGGATCAGGTCGTTATAGAGATTCAACTCTATTTCGATCATCTTCTCCTCGGCCGTGAGGATCTTTTCTTCATAGATCTTCAGCTCCTCGGTGATATAACGTTCGGCGTTGACAAGGGTTTGCTTTCTCTGCCATTCCTGAGGGACTTTCTCCTTATGTGAATTGGTGACTTCCAGGTAATAGCCGAAAACATTGGTATAGCCAATCTTCAGTGAGGTGATGCCGGTGCGTTCGATTTCACGCTGCTGGATCTGAACAAGGTAATCTTTCCCGGAATAGGCCATTTTCCTCAGTTCGTCGAGTTCGGCATGAAGACCTTCCCGGATGATATTTCCTTTAATGGCAAGTGCCGGGGGATCGGGGTTTATTTCCCGTTCGATCCGTTCACGGACCAGGTTACACACATTCAGCTGGTCGCCGATTTTCTGCAACCCCTCGTTCGACGAGGCGATGCACATCTCCTTGACCGCTTCAATGGCATCCAGCGATCTTTTCAGGTAGATCATTTCACGCGGGTTCACACGGGCAACGGCCACTTTCGAAATCAGCCGTTCCAGGTCGCCGATTTGCTGAAAGTGATGCCTGATATTCAGGGTGGTATCGGCATGGCGGGTAAAGAATTCAACGGCATCGAGCCGTTCCTCAATTGGCTGCCGGTTTTTCAGCGGCAGGATGATCCATCGCCGCAACTGGCGGGAACCCATCGGGGAAACTGTCTGGTCAAGCACATCCAGCAGCGTACGGGCATTTTCATTTGCCGAATTGAGCAGCTCCAGGTTCCGGATGGTAAAACGGTCAAGCCAAAGGTAATGATCCTCTTCAATACGGCTCAGCTTGCAGATGTGCTTGACCTTGTCATGCTGCGTTTCGGCAAGGTAATGCAGCGCGGCTCCCGCGGCAATCACCCCCATCTCGAGATTTTCAACGCCAAAACCCTTCAGCGAGGCCGTTCCGAAGTGTTTCAGCAATAGGTCATTGGTGAAGTCAGGCGTAAAAACCCAGTCGTCGAATGTCGACATATAAAATTTACTCCCGAAAAGTTCCGTAAACTCCTGCCTTTTATTTTTCTGGATGATGACCTCGCTGGGCCGGAAACTCTGGATCAGTTTGTCGATATAATCAAAACTGCCCTGCGCCAGGTAAAACTCGCCGGTGGAGACATCCAGAAAGGAGATCCCTGAAATTTTGGATTCCAGGTGAACACCGGCCAGGAAATTATTTTCTTTCTGATCAAGGATTTTGTCGTGATAAGAAACTCCGGGCGTTACCAGTTCGGTAACCCCCCGTTTGACGATGGTTTTTGTCAGCTTCGGGTCTTCCAGCTGATCGCAGATGGCAACTCTTAAACCCGCCTTGACCAGTTTGGGCAGATAAAGGTCAAGCGAATGATGCGGAAATCCCGCCAGTTCCATGTAGGTGCCCGATCCGCTGGCCCTGCGGGTCAGCACGATGCCCAATATATTGGAGGTACGGATGGCATCCTCCCCAAAAGTTTCATAAAAATCGCCTACCCGGAAAAGCAGCAGCGCATCAGGGTAGCGGGCCTTGATGGCATTGTATTGCTTCATCAGCGGCGTATCGGCTGATTCTTTTGGCTTTGACATGGAGTATGGGTAAAATTTGTTTTAAAGGATAAACGATAATCTGCCAGCCATTCCCGGCGGACAGACAAAATATTTATCAAAGGTATGCAGGGATTTTAATCCATCCCTTCATTGTTGATAAAAAAGGAAAAATGAGCCTCTCGGGTCAAAACAGGATGGCTATTGTAATTAAGCAGATGAGTAGTACTTTTGCACCTGATTCACTTGTCATCATGCGAAAACTTGCCATGCCGGAACTGAACCGGCTTTCCGTAAAGGAATTCAAGCTGGCCGCGAAACTGCCGGTTTTGATCGTGCTGGATAATATCCGCAGCCAGAATAACATTGGCAGTGTTTTCCGTACAGCCGACGCATTTCGTATTGAAGCGGTTTACCTGTGCGGAATCACTGCGACGCCGCCTCACCGTGAAATCCATAAAACAGCGCTCGGGGCGACCGAATCGGTCGACTGGCATTATTTTCCGACAACGGCTGATGCAGCTAAGGAGCTGTTGCAAAGGGGTTATACCCTCCTGGCTATCGAACAGGCGGAGGGCAGCGTTTCATTACCCGACTTTGTGCCGGCCCCGGGGGAGAAATTCGCCATCATTTTCGGAAACGAGGTCAACGGGGTTGACGACGAAGTTATGTCGCTGGTCTCCGGGTGTATCGAGATCCCTCAATTCGGCACAAAACATTCTATCAATGTCTCGGTAGCCGTGGGAATCGTCGCCTGGGACCTTTATATCAAAATGAGGCCCTTCGTGCTGCCTTTATCCTGATACAAAAAAAACATAAAATGATGCAACCCAAACAGGATTTGCCCGTAGAAGTAGACATGCAGTATAAAAAATCCTTTTTATTTCGGTTCAATTTTTTTAATTTTACACTCTGAATTCAAGTCGATAAATCAAGATATTCAATATCAGTACATTACATTTATCAACGTTTGATTGTTTATTCCGGAACAGATTATTTTGTGGATTTGCTTATTTTATATACTATATTTGCGTAATCAGTAAACAAAAGTCAATTTATAATTAAAATTTCAGAAGTATGAAAAAAATTTCTCAAACCCTATCGACGGCATTAATCGTCTTTCTTATGATGATTGTGCCAATGATAACGATGGCCCAGGCCAAGGCCAAGACGACAGCACCTACGGCGAAAGAAGCTGTCAAAGCTGATACTGTCAAGAAAGCCAAGTGTGAAAAAGCTTCATCACACAACTACTGGGGAGTTACTGTTTATGGTGCTTTGGACCAGTTTAACGGTGACTTGTCAAAAAACATTCTTTTCAATGACAATTGGAAGTTTGGGGCAGGCGGAGCTTTTACCAAACAATTTTCCAGGGTAATCGGCGCAAGATTCAGGGCCGGCTGGGTGCCATTAGCTGGTGCTGTCACAAACAAGTTTCTTCCTGAAGACACGCCCAATCCTAATGGTCTGGTAACAGCACATTTCAGGTCATGGGTCATTGAAACAGGTTTGGAAGGCACAATTAACTGGGTTAACTGGATCATGGGATACAAACCTGAGAGATTCTTTTCATCCTACCTGATCGCCGGTATCGGAATTGACCATACACAAGGCGCAAAATACAATGAAAATAACATTAAAACCGGCTATCTGGGCTATCCTTCCCATAAAGGATCCGATCAGATGGGTTATGGCAACAACAGCGGTATTGGCAGCTGGAATATGGAATTCAAGGCTGTCGGCGGTATCGGTTTTGATTTTAACCTGAGCAAACATTGGTCAATCAACCCTGAAATTCTCTGGAGATGGAGAGACGGCGATGTGCTGGATATGACCAAAGGCGGCGCCAAAGCAGTTGTAAACGATATGTACAGCGGCCTCAACATCGGCTTAACCTATAAATTCTATACCGGCTGCAACCTGAAGGAAATGGCCAAGAACTACGAACAGGTAAAATATGAAACCACCCCGTCGGTTCTTACCGAAAAGGGAGATTCCATTGTTGTTACCGTTAAGGGAACTGTTCCTCCCAAATATTTCTGCCCGAATGCAGCCATGTATTTCCAGCCTGTGGTTACTTACCAGGGTGGCAAATATGATCTGAAACCGGTCCAGCTTTATGGCGAAAAATTAAGCGGTGAAGGCACCATGATCAAATACAAAGAAGGTGGCTCATTTACCTACACAACCGTTTTCCCGTACAAACCCGAGATGAATACCTCTACGCTTTCTGTTGCTCCGGTGATTTATGAATCAAAGGAAAAAATCCTCCCAAAACAGGATGAGATCAAGACGAAAGCCAAATTTCTCGAATTACCCTCCCGCCAGCTTGCCATTGGCGTGATTTACACGGCTACCCGCGTAAAACATGATGAAATGACGCTGGTTGCAGATCACGGATACCAGAAAGAGGTATTTCAGTCAAAAACGGGTGTCATCTACTTCAAGAAAAACAAGTTTGACCTTGATATGAAATTCGGTATCAACAAAACGGATCCTGCTAAAAACGCCCTGACCGACCTTAACGGGTTTATCAAACAGGGATGGAAAATCAAAGACATCGCAATGAATGGTTATGCTTCCCCTGAAGGTGAAGAAACTTACAATGCCAACCTTTCTGAAAACCGCTCCAAGACCGGCAACAAGTGGATGACCGATCAGTTCCAGGGCTGGGCCAAGGATGCCAACAAGGACAATAAAGATAAAAAAGCCGTTAAAGCTGCTGTCGAAGCCGCCGGTAAAGATGTCAACATGACCCTCCAGCACCACGGACCAGATTGGAACGGATTCCTCAAAGCTGTTCAGAACAGTAACCTCAAGGATAAGGATAAAGTTCTCAATGTTATCAACTCCAATGTTGACGGCAACAAGAAAGAACAGGAAATCCGCAATATGATCCTGATCTATCCTGAAATTGAAAAAGATCTGTTACCTGCCTTACGCCGCAGCGAAATCACAGCTACCCTGTACGAACCCCGCATGACTGATGCCGAATTACTGCAGTTTGGTGTTTCAAATCCTGAAAAACTGAAAGCTGAAGAGTTCCTCTATGCTGCAACCCTCACCAAGGATAACAACGTAAAGGTCAGTATCCTGGAAAATGCTGTCAAGAAATTCCCTGAAAACTGGAAAATCAACAACAATGCTGCCGTTGCCGAAATCGAAAAGGGAGACCCTGTCAAAGCCGGTGCAATGCTCACAAAAGCCCAGTCATTACAGCCTAACAATGGTATGATTGAGAACAACATTGGTGTTGTAGCTGCAAAACAGAAAGATCTCAAGAAAGCTGAAGCTCAGTTCAAGAAGGCAGCTACCTTAGGTGAAAACACCAACTACAACCAGGGCATCCTCATGATCCCGAAAGGTGATTATCAGAAAGCACTCACCCTTCTTGGCAATGCAAAATGTACCCATAACCTGGGCCTTGCCCAGCTGGCATCGGGTAACAACACTGCTGCAGAAGCTACTTTGAAATGCGCTCCTGAAAGCCCTGAAACATTCTATCTCATGGCCGTTACTGCTGCCCGTTTAAACAACAGCAAGAGCCTCTATGAAAACCTGATGAAAGCTTGTGTGAATGCCGACCTTAAAGCTCAGGCCAAAGGTGACCGCGAATTCAACAACTTTGCAAATACTCCTGACTTCCAGAATATCGTGAAGTAATTTGTTTACTGATAGTAAGAAGCCGTTCCAGGTTACCGGAACGGCTTCTTTTTTGTGCCTGAAAGTTATTGAACCGGACAGGATGTGCCGGGAAATCAGCTTAAATTAAATTGCAGAATTGTTCCGGATGCGATGGATCCCCAGTGGGTATTCCTTCATGACCAATGATTTGATCCAGCAATAGTCCGCTTCCCTTTCCACAAAATCCAGCCCGTTTGTATCAATCAGCAGCACCCGCAGATCATTTTGCTGACGGAGAAACTCAAGATAGCCTGTCTGGATTTTGTCCAGGTAATCAAACTGGATATTCTGTTCGTAAGGTCGCCCCCGTTTCTCTATGTTTTTCTTCAGATTCTCAATGTTGAGATACAGGTAAACAATCAGGTCGGGCTTGGGAACCACTGAACTGACGATGGCAAATAGCTTGCTGTACAGTCCGAATTCCAGCGGCTCCAGATTCTTGCTGGCAAATATCAGGGACTTGAAGATGAAATAATCGGCGACTGTGAAATTCCTGAAGATATCGGCCGTACTGAATTGCGTTTTTAACTGCTGATACCGGTCGGCAAGAAATGACAGTTCAAGCGGAAAGGCATACCGGGCCTGATCCTCATAAAACTTCGGAAGAAATGAATTCTCTTCAAATTGTTCCAGGATGAGCCGTGCATTACACTCTTCTGAAAACCTGGTGGCGAAAGATGTCTTCCCCGCCCCGATATTACCCTCTATGACAATATAATTGTACAATCTTCTTCCATATTAAGCAGCCCCCGCTGCAATCCATATTTTATTATTCCTTCATTCTGCCCAGGCATCCACCGCCGAATTATCATCACAGCCCGTTAACAGTGCCGAAATTGTTTTCTTCAGCAAAGGGTGTGTGAACCCGGGTGCGATCTCATTCAGCGGTACCAGCGTAAATCTGCGTTCATGCAGCCGTGGGTGCGGGACCATCAGGGTGTCGGTAAAGACGAGCCGCTGGCCATAAAAGAGAATGTCGAGATCGATGGTCCTCCCGGTATAAGTATCGGAACATCCGCAACTGTCAAACGGCCTGATCCTGCCCAGCTGGGTCTCAATGGTAAGCAGCTGCTCCAGCAGCGCTGAAGGTGATAATTCGGTGTTTATTTCAACAACCTGGTTGAGGAAGGGAACCGGATCCTCAAATCCCCAGGGTTGCGTTTCATAAACAGCCGATTCCTGCACAATCGAACCGGCTTTAAGTGAAATCATCTCCCGGGCCTTTTGCAGAAAATCTCCCCGCTCACCCTGGTTACTGCCCAGTAAAATAAAAACCTCTTTCATTGATCTTCTGTTACCTGTTGAAAATTCAGCCATTCATTCCTCGTAACTCCTGATCAGGCAGGGCATCCAGCAAGCCATGTTTCACAGCCAATCAGACCACAATGATACGTCAATTTGGAAAAATTTCAGGTTATTTGCAGGAGTTGTTATTCACAATCGGCATTTATTTCAGAACACTCCTGGAAAACAAAGTCTTGTAACCCCGCGCCAGATTGCGCGTATATTGATTATATTTGTGTCACATCCAAAACACACACCGAATGAAACAGTTTTTTAAATTCATGTTCGCCAGTATGCTGGGGACATTTATCTTAATTATTCTTGTAACCCTTGTCAGCATTGGGATTCTCGCTGCAATTGTCGCAACTGCATCGAGCGATGATACGGTAATTTCAAAAAACACCGTGTTACGGGTCACCCTTTCAAAATCGATTATTGACCGCAGTTCCAAAACCAGGGTGGTGATGGGATATGCAGGTCCGGATAATTCCACAGGTCTCAACGATTTGCTTGACAATCTTAAAAAAGCAAAAAAAGATGACAACATTTCCGGCATATATCTTGATCTCAGCGATATTCCTGCGGGGATATCCACGGTGGAGGAGATCCGGGAAGCGTTCATTGATTTCAAAACCTCCGGGAAATTCATATGGGCCTATAGTGAAGTCTATTCCCAGAAGTCCTATTATCTTGCCACTGTTGCCGACAAGATCTTCCTGAATCCGCAGGGAGTGGTTGATTTCAAGGGTCTGGCCACCGAGATGACCTTTCTGAAAGGGATGCTTGAAAAACTGGACGTGAAGATGCAGATCATCCGCCACGGGAAATTCAAAGCAGCCACGGAGCCCCTGTTCCTTGACAAAATGAGCCCTGAAAACCGCAAGCAAACGACCAAACTCATCGGTGATATCTGGGACAGGATGCTTACCGGCATCGCGGAAACCCGCAAAATCAGCAAACCTGATCTCAACAGGATCGCCGACAGCCTGAAAATCCAAACGGCCGCCGATGCCCTGAAATATAAATTTGTTGATCAGCTCATCTACAAAGATGAACTGATAGGTGAAATGAAGAAGAAGCTGAAGATAGGGGAGGGTAAGTCAATCCAATATGTAACGATGGAAAGCTACACCAATGTGGCCGAAAAGAAAAAGACGGGGCAGTCGGGCGATAAAATTGCCATCATTTATGCCAGCGGCTCAATCGGAGGCGGTGAAGGCGACGACCAGAGCATCGGCTCTGAAAGGACCTCCAGGGCCATCCGCAAGGCCCGTGAAGACGACAAGATCAAGGCCATAGTATTCCGCATCAATTCAGGCGGAGGCAGCGCCCTGTCAAGCGATATCATCTGGCGAGAAATTGACCTTGCCCGCAAGGTAAAACCGGTTGTGGCCTCCTTCGGAGATGTTGCCGCAAGCGGAGGATACTATATTGCCTGCGCTGCCTCGAAAATCGTAGCTGATCCTACAACCATCACCGGCTCAATCGGCGTTTTCGGCATGATCCCGAATTTCGAAGGACTTTTCACGAAAAAACTCGGGATTACCTTCGACTGGGCCATGACCAACAAGAACGGCGATTACATCCCGGTCATGAAACCCCTTTCCCCTTACCAGACCATGCTGATCCAACGGGAAGTGGACAACATCTACGATGTTTTTACAGGTAAAGTAGCGGAAGGACGTAAGCTGACCAAGGCTCAGGTGGACAGTATCGGGCAGGGCCGCGTATGGAGTGGCAGCGATGCCAAAACCATCGGTCTGATCGATGAATTCGGGGGCCTTACCAAATCGGTCCAGATTGCGGCTGACCTGGCCAAAATCAAGAACTACCGTATTATCTCCCTGCCGGAACAAAAAGAGTGGTATGAAAAGCTTATTGAACAACTCACCGGCAACGACCCCTCCGCAAAGCTGAAAGCTGCACTTGGCGAGGATTATAAATATTTCATGTACCTGAAGGAAATCCGCGAAATGAAAGGCGTGCAGACCAGGATGCTGTTCGATTTCGATATCAACTAGGGCCTAACACGGCAGCTGACTGCCGATCCTGATCCAGGTTTGAATCGGGATATGGTAAAAAAAAAAGAGGGTGTCCGGAAGGAACCCTCTTTTTTTATGCTTTATCCCTTCAGCTTACCGGCTTCCGGAATTTCATCATGGAATTTCAGAGACTATCTCATCGGGTATTTTTTAAAGATCTCTTCGCTTTTCATCAGGATATCGATATACTGGGCTCTTCTGTAAGAAAAGGGGTCTTTCTGGTTTTTGCGCGAAAGTTTACCGCGGAATGCATCGATGTCGGCGTAGTTCTTCGAGTCCATCCAGGTATTGAGTTCCTCGACCATTTTCCCGATCTGGCCAATCCCGTTTTTATAAACTGTGCTCACAACCTGTACGCAGTCGGCGCCAGCCATGATCATCTTGGCGGCATCCTTTCCGGTGAATACGCCCGTATTGGCACAGAGTGATCCGCGGATCTCGCCGTAAAGAAGTCCCATAAACCTTAACGGTAAACGGTTATCCTCCTCATGGCTCAGGTTGAAGGGGAATTGGTGTTCTTCGGTTTCCAGGTCAATATCGGGCTGGAACATCCTGTTAAAAAGAACAAAACCATCAACCCCTGCATAATACATGTTCTGGATTACCATCAGCGCATTTGTATAAAACGGGCTCAGTTTGACACTGATAGGGATCTTCACACTTTTCTTCACATCGCTGACCACGTCGAGCTGCTCATTCACGATGGCTTTTCCTTCCCGCTTGAAATCGGCGGGGACGGAGTAGAAATTAAGTTCAAGAGCATTAATACCGGTATCTTCCAGCTGCCGGGCATATTCGACCCAGGTTTCATCAAACGTGCAATTTAAACTGGCAATTACCGGGATATGTACTGAGTTTACTACTTTTTTCAGGTGACTCAGGTGTTCGCGGGGACCTGCATGATCAATGTCAGGAAAGAGACTGATCATTTCGGCATGACGCTCGTTGTACTGGTTCAGCTCTTCGCTGAGTTGCAGCCGTTCAAGCTCGATCTGTTCTTCAAACAGGGTTTTGTAAACGATTGCGGCAGCGCCTGCATCTTCCATTTTTTTGCAGTTGTCCAGGTCTTTGACAAGGTTGCTCGCGCCAACAATGATTGGATTCTTCAACTGAAGACCCATATAACGTGTTGATAAATTTGCCATGAGAGTTGAAATTTAGAAATTATTAGTCCTACAAATATATGGTTTTCGATGAAATAAACAGGGGAGGAAAACCGGAAGGAAAATCCTTATAACGGGATCATCCTTCCGGCAACCTGCCTCAGAACCTTACACTATTTTTCATAAATCATCGCAGCAAGCCGCTTGTAATTGTTATATCTCCATTTGGCGTTGTCTTCCGCGGCCTTGAACAATTCGCCGGCCTCTTCAGGGAACATCATTTTAAGAGAAGAGTAACGGACTTCACTGGCAAGGAAATCCTGGAAGGCGCTCCATTCAGGTTCTTTCGAATCAAGTGTAAAGGGGTTCTTTCCTTCATTGCCGTTGACCGGGTTGTAACGGTATAACTGCCAGTAACCACTGGCTACTGCGCGGTCCATCTCTTCTTCGACCTTGCCCATGCCCAGTTTCAGGCCGTGGTTGATACATGGTGCGTAGGCGATGATCAGGGAAGGACCGTTGTATGATTCGGCCTCCTTCACAGCGCGGAACAGCTGGCTGTTGTTGGCACCCATCGATACCTGGGAAACATATACATAACCATAGGTCATGGCCATGGCGCCGAGATCTTTTTTGCGGACCTTTTTCCCGGAAGCGGCAAATTTGGCAATGGCACCCACCGGGGTCGATTTTGAAGCCTGTCCGCCCGTGTTGGAATAAACCTCCGTGTCAAGTACAAGGATATTGATATCTTCTCCTGAAGCAAGAACGTGGTCGAGACCGCCGTAACCGATATCATAGGCCCATCCGTCACCGCCGATGATCCAGATCGATTTCTTGATCAGGTATTGGCGCAGGTTGAGCAACTCTTTGGAGAAATCGTTGCTTTCCTTGGTCAGCAGCGGGATTAATGCCTGTGCAGCAGTTTTGGAGGCTTCAGCATGGTACATGCCTTCAATCCAGGCTCTCATGGCGTCAAGGGTTGCCGCGTTCATCATGTTTTCCTTGATGGCTACGCGCATCTTGTCGGCCATGCGTTTGCGGAGTTGGGTAATTGCCACGGCCATACCATAACCATATTCGGCATTGTCTTCGAACAATGAGTTGGCCCATGCCGGACCCTGACCTTCGGAATTGGGACGATAGGGTGTAAAGGGGGCGGTACCTCCGTAGATGGAAGAACATCCCGTCGCGTTTGAGACCATCATGCGGTCGCCATAAAGCTGGGTGAGCAGTTTGATATAGGGTGTTTCACCGCATCCTGCACAGGCACCGGAGAATTCAAAAAGTGGCTGGGCAAACTGACTGTTTTTAAAGGTCTTGAAACGGTCGATGACGTTGGTTTTGTAGGAGACCTTCGTGATGTTGTAATCCCAGTTGATGGTTTCACCCATCTGACTGTCGAGGGATTTGAATTCGAGGGCTTTGGTTTTGGCCGGACAAACGTCGACGCAGTTTCCGCAACCGGTGCAATCGAGGGGAGAAAGCTGGATACGGAATTCCATGCCGGCAAGTTCCTTGCCAACGGCTTTCAGGGTTACCATGGCTGACGGTGCCAGTTGCCTTTCGCTTTCATTCAGAAGGAAGGGTCGGATTGCAGCGTGAGGGCAAACATAAGCGCACTGGTTGCACTGGATACAATTTTCGGAAATCCATTCAGGAACATTAACGGCGATACCGCGTTTTTCAAGCTGGGTAGTACCATTGGGGAACGTGCCGTCTTCACGGCCGACAAATGCGCTCACGGGGATATCATCACCGTTCATGGCACTTACCGGGTCGAAAATATGGCGGATAAATGCATCTTTACTCTCGGCATCGGCAGGTTTGACAACGATTTTAGTCCATTCAGCCGGTATCTCAACCTGGGTGAGTTCACCCCCGCGGTCGATGGCTGCATAGTTCATGTTGACAATATCCTCACCCTTGCGTCCGTAGGTTTTGTAAATGGCTTTCTTCATGTCGGCCACCGCCTTCACATAAGGAATCACTTCGGAAACCTTGAAGAAGGCGCTCTGCATAATTGAATTGGTGCGGTTTCCAAGTCCAATCTCTTCGGCGATCTTGGTAGCATCAATGATGTAGAACTTGATCTGATGCTCGGCCATGTATTTTTTCATGTGATCCGGCAGGCGGTTTTTGGTTCCCTCTGCGTCCCACATGGAGTTGAGCAGGAAAGTTCCGCCATCCTTGAGTCCTTTCAGCAAGTCATACTTGTCGAGGTAGGCAGGAACGTGGCATGCAACGAAGTCGGGGGTGATCACCAGATAGGGCGAACGGATGGGGCTGTCACCAAAGCGGAGATGGGATACGGTGATCCCGCCTGATTTTTTCGAGTCATAGGCAAAATAGGCCTGGGCATATTTATCGGTGCTGTCGCCGATGATCTTGATGGAGTTTTTATTCGCGCCAACCGTGCCATCGGAGCCAATTCCGAAGAACTTGGCCGAATAGGTGCCTTTGGGTGCAATGTCAACTTCGGGGGTAAGGGGTAGTGAATGGAAGGTTACGTCGTCGATGATGCCAAGGGTGAAGTGGCTTTTCGGCTCCTTTGCCCTGAGGTTGTCAAATACAGTGATGATCTGCGAAGGGGTGGTGTCTTTTGAACTCAGGCCATAACGTCCGGCAAGGATCATCGGGCGGCTTTCCTGGTCGTAGAACATATCGCGGATATCGAGGAATAATGGATCTCCGTTGGCTCCCGGCTCTTTGGTGCGGTCGAGGACGCAGATGCGTTTCACGCTTTTGGGAAGAACGTTGAAGAAATATTTTGCCGAGAAGGGGCGATAGAGATGGACTGAGATCAAACCGACCTTTTCTCCCTTTTCCATCAGGTGGTCGATCACCTCTTTGGTGGTATCGGTGATCGATCCCATCGCAACGATGATGTTTTCAGCTTCCGGGTGGCCATAATACATAAAGGGGTGGTACACGCGGCCAGTCATTTTGGTAATCTCCTGCATATAGGCATCCACTACATCGGGAATAGGCTCATAAAACTTGTTGATGGCCTCTTTAGCCTGGAAGAAGATATCGGGATTCTGCGCGGTTCCGCGGGTAACAGGATGTTCGGGGTTGAGTGCACGGTTGCGGAAAGCCTGGAGAGCCTCCATATCGAGCAGCGGCATCATGTCTTCGTTCTCGAACATTTCGATCTTCTGGATTTCGTGGGAAGTACGGAAACCATCGAAGAAATGGAGGAAGGGAACACGCAGCTTAATGGCGGAAAGATGGGCGATTCCTGCGAGGTCCATCACCTCCTGCACCGAACCGGAGGCCATCATGGCGAAGCCGGTCTGGCGGGTGGCATAAACGTCACTGTGGTCGCCGAAGATGGAAAGGGCGTGGGCTGCAACCGTCCGGGCGCTTACATGGAATACGGCAGGCAGTAATTCGCCGGCTAATTTGTACATGTTGGGGATCATCAGCAACAACCCTTGCGAGGCGGTAAAGGTGGTTGTCAGGGCACCTGCCTGGAGGGAACCATGAAGGGTTCCGGCAGCGCCTGCCTCTGATTGCATTTCCACAACCTTGACCTCTTCACCGAAAAGATTTTTCCGGCCATGCGCAGCCCATTCGTCTACGTTCTCGGCCATGTTGGATGACGGGGTAATCGGGTAGATCGCTGCAACCTCACTGAACATGTAGGCCATGTGAGCCGCTGCCTGGTTCCCATCACACGATAAGAATTTCTTTGACTTAGTCATAATATATTGATTTTAAAGTATTTGGTTTCAGTCTTGTGAATTTTCTAACAATCCGCAAAATTACGAATTATAATTGAGAAATGGTTACAATAAATGAGATATTTGAGGGTATTCAGGGCGGTTCCGGCTTGCTGGCAAAGGGTCAACTGTTTGTCATTGCCCGACAATTGCCGCATGAAAAACAGCCTGTTCTGTTATTCAGAAACAGTATAAATGTTGATGGCCTGGAAAATCCCGGCAGATGACAGGATGTTGGGAATTTTTATTTGCGGGGTTCTCAAAAGTATCGCGGATCCGTAGCTGCACGATTCCGGGTCATGGTACTTTCTGTAAGGGTGATTTCTTAACAGGATCAGGGACGTGTGACACGATTTCAGCGAGACTCCCGGCCAAAAGATAAAAATACCTTGGATAATCCGCTGTTTTTTCTTGCACATAAAAAAGTAATATTGTACTTTTGCACTCCCAAATTAAGCATTGGCCCGTTCGTCTAGGGGTTAGGACGTCAGGTTTTCATCCTGGTAACAGGGGTTCGATTCCCCTACGGGCTACCGGTCTAATAAAAAAAACCGCAGTAAATCAAGTATTTGCTGCGGTTTTCTTTTTACGGGTGATGAACAACTATTTGATAATGACCTTCCCGCATTTACTGGCCCTTTCCTTCATGGCCGGCGTTAACATTTTGATCAATTCGGCGTTGTACGATACGGAGCCCGATTCCAGCAGCGTTGGCATAATCTTATAAATCTGGTTGGCTGCAATCGCATACTTGCGGCCGATCGCAGGCATGGAATTGTCCTTCATTTCAATATCTACATTCGTGGTAATGACCGATACCGAATTATCACTGTTTCGCACGATGTCGAAGGTGCGGAATTGCTCCGGGAACTCCCTCGTTGATTTTGTTTCAACCTCCCAGAATCCATTTTCGGGATGAGCCGCGTCTTTTGAAGGAATTGCCGTTACATTGTTGAGATGACGGTGCCCGGCGACCCACAGGATCAGGTTCGGGAAGGACTGCAGTTGTTCGACAAGCTGGTCTTCGCTGCTGTAACAGTTTGCAATCGGGATCCAGCTAAAGGCGTTGACGCCGGTTAAAACATGAATGGGAACATGAGCCGCAATGATCATCAGTTGGTTCGAATTCTGGCCGGATTGAAGTTGCTCCATGAGCCAGTGATAACGGTCAGGTGGCAGTTCGCCATGGCCGTAGATACTGTCGGGGCAAATTACGGTGTCATTATTAGGCTGGGTGTCGTCGATCACAATGATCTTCAACGGGATGTCCGATTTTGGGATAAAGGAATAGCAAGCCCCCAGCATGTTTTTTGGGTTGTTCTGGATAAATCCATGGCCATAGGGCAGTGAAGTTGAAGTCCGGAATTCATCAATCCATTCATTTACCGATGCAAGGGTTCTCCGGTTATTGTCGGCAGAAATTTCCGGTATCGAGTCTGTTTTGGCAACTATTCCACAGCCAATAACAGTGCCATATTGGGTGCTTCCGTCGATAGTTCCCATGGAATAGGTATCCTTTTCTATCTCGGAAGCCGCACCCATGGCCCAGCCGACCTTCAGAATGGTGCTCCCGGTGTAGGCGTTCCTGATTTTGTCAGCAACAGGTTTTGACCCGGACCAGAAATGGTCGTGGTTGCCAAGGGCCGCATACCAGGGAATATGCGAATGGAGCCCTTCCGCCGTATAGGGTTGCTGGTAATCGGGCAGGGTTCCCGGTTTCTGCTGACCGGAGGAGGGTGTCAGCAGTCCGCCATCCATCAGTCTGATAAACCAGTCCAATTCGTTTTTCTGGGTATTGTTCGCCAGGTCGCCGAGGGCAAGACCCAGGTCAAACGGCAGCTCATCGTCAAGTTTATTAATCGTTTTTACAGCCGCATCGAATACGTGGGTGGTATAGAGGATCAGCGGGGAATAACACCCAAGGCCGCCAGGACCGATGATGGGTGCAAAGAAAATGGTTTGGCAGGGCGATTCCTTATCCGTTAAATGAATGTCGGTAACCGTGAAAAAATGGAGAAGTGTGGCGGCAGGTTTGGCCGATTCGCCATTATATCCCGCCGGCATCAGATCCAGTCGTTTCTGACAGGGAACGCCGGGCCCGTAAGTGAACTGGCCATACCCATACTGGTCGTATTTTGCAACATCGAAGATGCTGAGGAATGGATAAAGTGTTACAGGAACGGGAACCAGTGTTCTGTCCAGGGTGGTTTTGACCTTTGAACCTGCAACACTGACGTTGACATAGTTTCCGTCGTGTTTATTACAGCTGACAAGCAGCACAAGGGAGGTAAGAATAATCAGGGAGCTGATCCGGAGGTTGTTTTGCAGAGGCATAAAAAGGCATATTAAATGATTACTGGAGCTTTTAGTTTTCTTCTGAGGTTGGAATATAGCGGTTGAGATAAATGCCTGTACAAAACGGTGATTTCCCTCCCTTCACAAGGTCGATAATAAGATCTTTTATACCGGGATTGTCATCCGATGCCTGAAGTGGTTACCCATTACTGGCGGAGGATGTCAGGTGCTTCCGGTTTTTATGATGCCCGATTTTGTTGAAGGATTGAGCAGGGTCAAAGTTATAACATAATTCATCCAGACGATAGAGGGAACAAAAAAAGGTTTTATGGCTTTAATAGCAAAAAACTATGCCTTGTTGTAAAGGTATTGCATGCAGGAATTGGTTACTTTTGAGCCATGGAAAAACATACTCACCACCATGAAAATCCATCGGAACGGCTGCTGATCAGTATTTTGCTGAATGGAGCGATCACCCTTGCAGAAATTGCCGGCGGGATCCTTTCCAACAGCCTGTCGCTGGTTTCCGAAGCGATCCATAATCTGAGCGATACCCTTGCCCTTACCCTGACCTGGGTCGCCAACAGGGTAGGGGAGCGCAAACCAGATGCCAGGCGTACCTTTGGATATAAACGTTTTGAAATTCTTTCGGCATTTATCAATGCAGCTATCCTCACGGGAATCTCTGTTTATCTTTCCTATGAAGCTGTTGTCAGGTTCATGCATCCTGAACCGGTAGCGACGGGGCTGATGCTCATCGTTGCTCTGGTCGGATTCGCCGGCAACCTGGCATCGATGCTTTTCCTGCACCGCGATTCAAAGAAGAGCCTGAATGTAAAGGCAGCCTACCTTCACCTGCTTGGCGACACGATCTCTTCGGTTGCGGTCATCGCCGGGGCTCTTTTTATGCGCTATTCAGGGATAGTCTGGGTCGATCCGCTGCTGACGATACTGATCAGTTGTGTCATCATGTTACAGGCCTGGGGTATTTTACGAGCATCGGTCGGCATCCTGATGCAGAGCACGCCCCAGCACCTCGACCTTGACAGTATTAAAACCCTGGTGGAAAAGCAGCAGGGTGTCAGGAATATCCACCATGTTCATTGCTGGCAACTCCAGGATCATGATATCCTCTTCGAAGCTCATATCTCCACAGCGGATGACATGCTGCTCAGTGATTCCAATATCCTGCGCGGGAAGATAGAACAAATCTTACAGGAAAATTTCAGCATTACCCATACCACGCTGCAGCTTGAATTTGAAACTTGTCACGACACCGCCATGATCAGTCAGCCCTGTCAGAATCCATTGGAAACGCACGCGGGATAATTACCTTCACCGGAAAGGTAATCACATTCAGGTTCAATGGCTGTCGAGCCCGTGCAGCATATAGACCAGGTGAGTCATCGACTTGCTGATCTCTGCCATGTATTCACCGACAGCCCTGACACTTCCGGGCAGGGTAAACACGAGCGATTTTCCCATAACCCCGGCAACCGACCGGCTAACAAGCGCGGCAGCCTTTTCAGCACCGTATTTCATGCGTATCATCTCCATGATCCCCGGGATCTCCTTGTCAAGCATCCTGCCGACTACATCCGGCGTGAAATCGCGCGGGCCGATGCCTGTCCCGCCTGTGGTGAATACAAAATCAACAAGCTCTTCCTTGGCTTTATGCAGCAACTCTTCCAGTTTATGAGGATCATCGGGAATGAGAAAGCCGGTAATGGAATGCAGGAACCCGCGGTTGTTAAAATAGCCCGACAGCAACTCTGTGAGCCGGGGGCCGGATTTGTCTTCATATTCTCCCGAACTGGCCCTGTCACTCAGGGTGATAACCATGATACGGAAAACTTTGGGATGATATTCAAGCTCCATCCCTGCCGTTAGGATCCCGGGACTCAATACCCTGCAAAAAATCCCCTCTTTGGGCATGACACAATTCCCAACTTCTTTGTAGATAGCACAACTGGTACCATGACATTCTTTTCCGATCTGGGTTACTTCAAGTTCAATATCGCCGGAGGTAAAACGGTCAAGCGGATGGCTGGACCAAAGCTCCATTCCTGTCGTGGTAATGTTTTCAGCAAACTCGCCAGGGTTCACCTTCCGCTGCGCGTCCACTTCGAATTTGCTGATGCTTTCGGTGCCAAGAAGGCTGATTTGCCGGTTCCACGGACCCGCATGGGCATCGCCTGAAACGCCATACTGCATTAGTTCGATCTGGTGGACCGGCAGTTTGATGGTGCCTTTCTGGGTTGACCTGTTTACGGAGATAATACTGAGTTTCTGCATGGCTGGTTTAAACGTTGTTGGATGATTTTTTCAAAACAGAATGAAAGGCCGGCAAGGCTATTGCTGCTTTAGCGATGAATCATTGGTGATCCGGGCCGGTATTTTCCTTGGTCTTTTCAACCAGTTTTATCTGGTCGATCAGCATGGTCTTGTCAACCGCTTTGCACATGTCATAGATGGTAAGCAGGGCTACTGAAACGGCTGTAAGCGCCTCCATTTCGATACCGGTCTGCCCCGTACACCTGGCCAAGCTTGTTACGCGTATCCCTGTATCGTCAATGGTTGCCGTAACATCCATCTTGGTGATCAGGAGCGGATGACACAGCGGGATTAAGTCGCTGGTACGTTTTCCTCCCTGTATCCCGGCAATTTCGGCAACGGTGATCACATCGCCCTTTTTCATCTTATTATCCCGGATGAGATCAAGGGTGGCAGGCTGGAGAGATATATGACCGGTAGCAACCGCAGTGCGGAGTTGCACCGGTTTTATACTGACATCCACCATGTTTGCCTTGCCCAGGTCGTCTACATGAGAAAGACCCTGTTGTTTCGCTGTGTCCATTTTTAGTTGATTTGTCTTTTACAGGGAACCGGGAAAACCTGCCGTTTCACGTTCTCAGTATTAAAATTATCCTCCGATATGATTAAAAGTCCCGTTACTGCTGACACTCCCTTGTTCGGGTTTCAAACCGACAGCCTTTTCAAGCGCCTCCCGTATGCCCAGTTCTCGGGTACTGAACTGGATGTCGTTGAACAAACATGGGCGGATTATGCCATTGGCGGTTAGTCGCAGCCGGTTGCAGTTTTGGCAGTCGCCACCATGGCCGTTTTCAACGATGGTGAAACACCCGTCGGTCAGGCTCATCTCGTGAATGAACCGGGCTTCAAGCCCTCTTTCGGCGCAAAATGCCCTTACGGCAACGGCATCCGGTTCATCAGAGGATTTCCGTACCACACAGTTGATCTTGACCGGTGTAAGGCCGGCCGACCGGGCTGCCTCGATGCCCGCGAACACCTTAGCAATGTCGCCACCCCGGGTGATTTTTCTGTATTTTTCAGGATCCAGGGTGTCGAGGCTTATATTGATGCGGTGCAGCCCGGCACCGGCAAGCGCAGCGGCATATTCCGGCAGGAAAATGCCGTTGGTGGTCAGACCGAAATCAGCAATGCCTTCGACAGCAGCTACCTTTTCCACAAAGGGAATAATACCTTTGCGCACCAGTGGCTCTCCTCCGGTGATCCGCACCTTGGTAATGCCCAGTGAGACCGCCTCCCTGATCACTTCAAGAATCTCTTCGAAACTAAGAATGTCTTTGTGGTTGAGTAGTTTAACCCCTTCGGCAGGCATACAGTAGGTGCAACGGAGGTTGCACCGGTCGGTGACGGAGACCCGCAGGTAGGTGATCGGACGGTTAAATCGGTCGTACATGAACCTGTTCCCCCTTGTTAATGGCCGTCGTTCCGATGGGCACGATCAGGACGGCATTGGCTTTTGAATAGGCCTGGATATGGGCCGAACCATGATATTCGACAGGGAATACGGCCCCCTCCCTGATTTGTACGGGGATCAGCGATTTACGTTCGGATTTACGTCTTGCAAAATCGACGCCCATCCTTAACAGCAGATCAGAATTGCGTTCCGTGTGGCCCATCAGCATTAATAAAAATGGCCTGACCATCATTTCAAATAAAATAAAAGAGGAGACCGGGTTTCCGGGAAGTCCAAAGACGAACGTATCCCCTTTGCGGCCGAATACAGTAGGCTTCCCGGGTTGTATGGCAATCTTTTCAAATAATATTTCAACACCGGCCTCCCGGAGGATGCCCGGGACATGGTCAAATTCGCCCATCGATACGCCCCCCGATAACAACACCACATCGTTTTCCAAAAGGGCATGATCGATTACCGACCTTAATCCGCGACCATCATCAGGTGCAATACCGATATAGTGCGGGGCTGCCGGGACTGACCTCACCTGCGATTCAAGTTGCCAGCCGTTCGAATTCCTGATCTGAGCCAGGCCTGGTTTTTGAGAAGGTTCAACCAGTTCATCGCCGGTTGAAATAATGCCGACCACGGGCTGGTTGAATACCAAAGGGTTTACAGCGCCCACACTGGCCAGTACAGCCACATGGGCGGGAGCTATCTTCGTTCCCCTTTCCAGCACAGGATCCCCCGACCGGATATCTTCGCCTTTGTAACAAATATTTTTTGCCAGTGAAAACCTGGTAAGTCTGATAGTATCTGTACCGGTTTCCTCCGAATCTTCAACCATGACAACACAGTCGGCACCTGCAGGCACCATGGCTCCGGTCATGATTTTGGAGCATTCACCTGGACCGACCTTTTTCTCCGGCACCTTCCCGGCCGGAATAATTTCAACGACGGCAAGGTTTCCGGATCTCCACACAGCAGAATCCCCTGGCCCCGTCATCTCTTCCTGCGACTGACCCGGAGCAACATCCTCCATCCTGCAGGCATAGCCATCTACCGCTGATTTATCAAACGGAGGCATCTCCATGTCGGAAAAGATATCTTCTGCCAGAACCCTCCCTGCAGATGCGCTCAGCAAAACCCTGCTGCTTGCCGGCGTTGCCTTCTGGCTGAGTACTATGGCTATTGCCTCTTCAAAAGATACCATCTGATTTTTTTTGAATACTAAATTCTGCTATCATTGTCCATGCCAGGTGCCCGATCCTGCCGTTTTAACTCCAGTATGAAATTCTCAAAACCTGACTGGATCTGGGTGTCAACCGTTTTATGGAAGTTATCGAATGCCTTTACCAGGTTTTTCCCCTCCTCGGTCAGGGTAGTGTGCCCGCCGTCGCTGCCCCCGCGTTGTTTTTCCAGGAGCGGGAACCCGAAGAATTTCTCAATTTTTTTAAGGTTTCCCCAGGTACGGCGGTAGGTATAGCCTAATTCATCACATGCAGCCTTCATCGACCCTTTTTCCTCAATCAGCTTGAGCATTTGCCATTTGCCATCGCCCATAATCCCGGTCTCCTTTTCGTCCGACATCCAGATTTTGTAATGGAGCCTGACATCGGATAATTTTTTGCTGAATTTTGTTTCCATGGCCTAGAAATATGCTGCAAAAGTAGGATTTTTAACGATATGCAGAAAATGACCGATCCTGTGTTTTCCCGGAACAAGGATTATTGGTAACTTTGCAGCCCGGGCCGGAGCATGCAATGTTGAACACTCCTGGCCTGCTGCCACCAATCATCTTTTTTCCAGTCCCCGGCAGTTCCGGGAGTACCATTTAATAAATCATCATTTCCTTTATGGTTAAGTCTAAAACAACAACCCCGATTCTCATATTACTGTTTGTCGGTGTGCTGATGGGTGCGCTGGATATTTCCATTGTTGGCCCGGCCATCCCCTCGATAGAAAAGGCTCTTCACGTGGGTGCACGCGACCTGAGCTGGATTTTTTCGATCTATGTTCTCTTTAACCTGGTCGGGATCTCCCTGATGGCCAAAATGTCGGATGCTTACGGACGACGCTGGATCTACATCCTTGCCGTGGCCATTTTCGGGATTGGTTCCCTGGTCGTTTCGCTTTCACATGACACCATCATGCTCCTGGTAGGAAGAGCCATCCAGGGATTTGGTGCAAGCGGCATCTTCCCGGTTGCCTCCGCTACCATCGGGGATGTGTTTCCTGTTGAAAAACGTGGAAGGGCCCTTGGCCTCATTGGCGCCGTTTTCGGCATTGCCTTTATCCTGGGTCCATTCATTGCGGAATCATGCTGCTCTATTTCGAATGGAATGCCCTCTTCCTGATCAATATCCCTATCGCCATCGTGCTGATGATCTTTGCCGCAAAGCTGCTTCCATCCAAACGACTTGAAAAGAAAAGTGAGATTGACTGGCCGGGGATTGTTATGATGGCCATGATCCTGACCAGTTTTACCCTGGCGGTGAACAATATTGACACGCAGCGGCTGGCCGAAAGCCTCGGTTCCTGGAGCGTACTGCCTTTCCTGATGGTAAGCTTGCTGCTTACCCCGATGCTGCTGATGTATGAAAATCGTCAGAAAGAACCTGTTTTGAATGTCAGGCTTTTCAGGTCACGACAAGTAAGGATTGTTGGATTCATCGCCTTTGGGCTTGGGCTGTTCCAGTCAACCATCGTTTTCCTGCCCAAACTCGCGGTGGGTCTGTTTGGCGTGGAGCCATCAAAGGCAAGCTTCATGCTCCTCCCGGTGGTCATTGCCACGGCAATCGGCTCACCCCTGGGGGGGCGGATGGTTGACAAAGTTGGCTCGAAGGTGATCATTATCACCGGGCTGACGATCGCCTCTGTGGCACTCTTCCTGCTGAGCCTGCTCACCCGGAACATTGTGCTTTATTACACCGCCGAGGCCTTTCTGGGCTTCGGTCTGGCCATGCGTGCCTCCCTGAATTACATCATGCTGAATGAGGTTCAGGCAATTGAAAGGGCCTCAACGCAGGGGATCCTCGTTATTTTTGTCTCCATCGGGCAACTCACCGGTGCCGCCCTGGTGGGTGCCATCTGCGCAACAAGCCTGGGACAGACAGCTGGTTTTGGCCTTGCCTTCCTGGTAATGACCGTACTCTCCGTCGCCCTGGTCATTCTTTCGCTCTTCCTTAAAAACAGGAAACAGGAACTTGCCGGACGTTAATTAATTTAGATTCATTCTAAATTAATCAATATCTTTGCAGGCTGATTCTTATGGCGATATGCAAAAAAAGACATATCGATAAAAATCATAACTTTGCATTTAAAATCAGACCTATGAATAACGCTATATTTAATCTGGAGCGTCCGCAGAATGAGCATACGCTGAGTTATGCACCCGGATGCAAGGAACGGAAATCGTTAAATGCCGAACTCGACAGGATGAGTTCGGAGGAATTGGACATTCCCCTGATCATCGGAGGGAAAGAGGTTCGGACGGGGGATACGGGGAAGGTAGTGATGCCCCACGATCACGGACATGTGCTGGCTACCTATCACAGGGCAGGAGAAGCTGAGGTCAGGATGGCCATCGATGCGGCCCTCAAGGCACACAGGGAATGGGAGTCGTTCCCGTGGGTCGACAGGGTTTCGATTACCCTGAAAGCTGCAGAACTGATCTCGAAGAAATACAGGTCGCAGGTAAATGCTGCAACAATGCTCGGCCAGGGGAAAAGCGCCTTCCAGGCTGAGATTGATGCCGCCTGTGAAACCATCGACTTCCTCAACTTCAATGCCTATTTCATTACCGAGATCTATAAGGAACAACCTCATTCGCAGCCGGGGATCATAAACCGCATCGAGTACCGTCCCCTGGAGGGCTTTGTATTCACGGTCACCCCCTTTAACTTTACCGCGATTGCTTCAAACCTGAACATGGCCCCGGCCCTGATGGGCAACACCTCGGTGTGGAAACCGGCAACCACCTCGCTGTTGTCGAACTACTACCTCATGAAGATCTTCCAGGAGGCGGGTATGCCCGACGGAGTCATCAACTTCATCCCCGGGTCCGGCAGCCTTATTGGTAAAACGGTGCTGGGCCACCGCGACATGACGGGGATCCATTTTACGGGATCAAACAACACCTTCAACAGCCTCTGGCAATCGGCAGCCATGAACATGGCAAATTACCGGTCATACCCGCGAATCGTAGGAGAGACGGGCGGTAAGGATTTCATCTTTGTTCATCCATCATCGGATCCGCAGGAGGTTTCGGTAGCCATTGTCCGTGGCGCTTTTGAATACCAGGGGCAGAAATGTTCGGCTGCGTCCCGCACCTATCTCCCGGAATCCATGTGGAACGATGTAAAATCACGCATCGGCGACATGATCAGCCAGATCACCGTTGGCGATGTCCGTGAATTCAGCCATTTCATGAATGCAGTTATCGACGAGGCCTCATTCGACAACATCATGGGTTATATCGATTACGCAAAGAAATCAGCGGATGCCGAGGTGATCTTTGGTGGAACCGGCGATAAGTCGAAGGGCTATTTTGTACAGCCAACGGTGATCAAAACGACCAATCCCCATTTCAAAACCATGGAAGAGGAGATCTTTGGACCCGTGATGACCATTTACATCTATAAGGACAAGGATTTTGAAGAGACCCTGCACCTCTGTGATCAGACCTCTCCCTATGGCCTTACAGGTTCGGTATTCTCCAAAGACCGTGAAGCCATCAACAAGGCCTGCCGTATCCTGCGCTATGCAGCAGGGAATTTCTATTTCAACGACAAGCCTTCGGGTGCCGTGGTTGGGCAACAGCCCTTCGGAGGAGCCCGCGGATCGGGGACCAACGATAAGTCAGGAAGCCATCTGAACTTGCTGCGGTGGACCAATCCCCGCACGATCAAGGAGACCCTGATCCCGCCGACGGAGTTTACCTATCCCTATATGAAGGTTGACAAATGCCACTAAAGCACGGCGGATTTGAGTTCGTCCCTTCGCTTCCGGTATAATACTACGGGATAATCGCCGGGGATCAGGTTCTCCTCCATTTTTAAGGTTGTTGCCTGGGGTTGGTGGGTCTCCACGACCCGCCGGTCCTGGCGCAGCACGATCCGGTTATAGATCCTGGTTAACAGGAAATAGAGCTCTTTCAGCAACGGCACCTTCACCATCTTCTGGTATGTCCGGAGGTAAAAGATCGTATTGGTTTCATCTACCGGAGCAAAAGCCACCACGATCCGCATGGAATCCATGATGTGGTTTTGCCATAAATTGGGAAAGATAAAAGTAAGATAGGTTGATTGTCTCCCCGGTTTGACCATTTTGGCCGGTGGAATGGGCTGCTGCCCGGTATCGGTCTCATTGGATGGCCAGAAGGAGATGCTGTTGTCGGTTGATTCGATGTAGGGGCCGTTCACCACGGGGCCGATCCCTCTCCCGATGGTGGTATGATGGATGAAGGGCACGTGAACCACATCCAGCTGGTTCTCAATTGCCCTTGAATAATGGGCTTTCCAGTGATCGGTAAACCCGTTCCATACCAGGTCGTCACCCAGGTTGGAGAACCAGGGAAGGTCAGGCAGGTTTGCCATCGCCGCAGCGTCATTTTCGGCAGGATTAACCGTGTACCAGATAAAGATAAACCCGTGTTTTTCCCTTACCGGGTAGGTCGCTGCACGGATATGATCCGGTATGGTTGCCGCCTTCCCATTGGCGGGGATCAGCCTGCAGGCACCTGACGGATCATATTCAAAACCATGAAAAGGGCATTGCAGGTGATCGTCAACGATTTTGCCTTTGCTCAGTGCGATTCCACGGTGCGGGCATTTGTCGTTTGCGATGCCTGCCCGGTTCTGGCTGTCGCGCCATGCTACCAGGTTAATCCCCATTCTCTTTACGCCAATAACTTTGTTCTTTTTCACCTCTTTTGAAGAGAGAATTATATACCACTGGTTTGGAATCATATCTTGCTTAATTGACAAGTTCAAAAAAACCCTTCTCCTCGTTGTAGCTGAATATTTCGCCGGTTTCAATAAGATAGTGCCAGCCGATCAGCTTCAGCGTTCCCTCCCTGTACCGGGATTCAATGTAGGGATAGGTGAGCAGGTGTTTCAGCTGTTCCACGATATTCAGCTGTTCTGCCATCCACTCCATAGCTGCAGGATCGCCCCCCGGGGGCAGTATCTGCAGGACCCTTTCCCTGACAGCTCCTGAAAGTTTAAGCCAGTTCCTGGTGTGTGGCAGGTGGCTAAGCGCTTCATCCGTTTTAAAGAGGGCCGCACAGCCTCCGCAATTGGAATGGCCGCAGACCACGATGTTTTCAACGTGCAGCGCCTGAACGGCATATTCAATTGCGGAGGTGATCCCGAGAAAGTCGCCCGTATCCTGGTAAACGGGTACGATATTTGCCACGTTCCTGATCACAAAGATCTCTCCCGGGAGGGTTTTAGTGATAAAGTTAGGTACGACCCGTGAATCAGAACATCCGATAAACAGGGTATGCGGATCCTGGCCATCACTGATTTGTTTAAACAGGGTTTTGTGCTCCTCGAAATCAGTCTTACGGAATTCTACAATTCCCCGGATTAGGTTTTCCATCATAATTCGGATCAGTTTTTCCGTACCGACTGGAGCCCATTCTCCGCCATGTATTTTGCAAATTCCTCATAACCCGTCGCCCTGATCCTGGCAATGCAGGCAGCGCGGTCAGATTTGAAGATTAGGGCAAAAACCTTGGAGAAGAAGTTGTTGAATTTCCCGCAATCCATCGGGTTGGCGAACTCTTTGCATTCGGCACAGCTTGAATAGGAATGTTCAATATTGCAGCTGCGGATTTTGCACCAGGATGCTTTGCTGTTTTCATGACAGCCCGGGCAGGAGCCTGACAGATGTTTTTTACAGGAACCGCAGTAGAGGCCGCAATAGGCGACCAGTGATTTGTCGGCAGGGATGGGGTTCATGGTGGTTTTTTTTGGATTAGCTAAAATAATACCTTTTCAGGAATTTATTTGGTTTTTCCAAGGTATTCCTCATAAGCTCCCATATCGAGCAATCCATGACCCGAGAAATTGAAGAGGATTGTTTTAGCCACCCCCTCTTCTCTTGCAGTAAGGGCTTCGGATATCACCTGGGCAATGGCATGGGCCGTTTCGGGGGCCGGGATCATCCCTTCAGCCCTTGAAAACATCACGGCGGCCCTGAAACTGTCGGACTGTTCCACGGAGCGGGCTTCCACCAGGTTGTCTTTCAGCAACTGACTGACGATGGCGCCGGCCCCATGGTATCTCAGTCCGCCGGCATGTATGGCGGGAGGGATAAACTTGTGGCCCAGGGTGTACATGGGGATCAGCGGGGTCATGCCTGCGGTATCGCCAAAATCGTATTCAAATTTCCCCTTCGTCAGTTTTGGACAGGAGGCCGATTCAACGGCAATACACCGGGTGTGTTTCCCTTCTGAAAAATTATATCGCAGGAATGGAAAGGCGAGCCCTCCGAAGTTCGACCCTCCGCCAAAGGGACCAATCACCAGGTCGGGAAAATCACCAGTCATTTCAAGCTGTTTCAGCGATTCCAGGCCAATGATGGTCTGGTGAAGCAGTACATGGTTCAGCACGCTGCCTAGGGAATATTTTGTATCCTCGTTCATGGCAGCCACCTCGATTGCCTCCGAAATCGCTACTCCCAGGCTGCCCGGGCAGTCGGGATCTCCGGCCAGGAACATCCGCCCGGCATTTGTCTGGTCGCTTGGCGAAGCAATAACCTGGCCATTCCATAAATTCATCATGGTTTTCCGGTAGGGCTTCTGGTCAAAACTCACTTTGACCATAAATACTTTGCATTCAATGCCAAAGAAGTTGGTGGCAAAACTCAGGGCACTGCCCCATTGGCCGGCGCCGGTTTCGGTTGTCATTTTCTTCACCCCCTGTTTGTGATTGTAATAGGCCTGGGGAATGGCGGTGTTCGGCTTATGCGACCCGGGAGGGCTCACACTTTCATTTTTGTAATAGATCTTTGCGGGCGTATCCAGCATCTTTTCAAGGTTATAGGCCCTGTGTAAAGGTGTCGGGCGATACAACCGGTAGAGATCCAGCACATGGTCGGGAATGTCAATAAACCTTTCGGTTGACATCTCCTGTTCAATCAGGGCAAGCGGGAAAAGAGGCTCCAGGTCGGCAGCCTGCACCGGTTGTTTGGTTGCCGGATGAAGCAACGGGAGCAGGGGATTGGGCATGTCTGCCTGTATATTATACCACTGTGCGGGCATTTCACATTCGTTGAGTTGGATTTTTCTTGTTTTCGACATGTTACGATGGTTTTAGGGTTAAAAAAAAGTGGCTTGCCGTTCAACGCCGGCAAACCACTTTCTGTAACATGAAAAAAGGCCTGCCGTGTGTAAACAGCAAGCCTTATAATTTTATTGAAAAATAAAGGAAACTCTGATGTTTACGTTCTGTTTGTTACAGAACGCCACCAACAAAATTTACAGGTTGTATTGGATCCGGTATTCATGGAGTATTATTTGTATCATTTCTAAACAGGCTGCAAACATAAACAAAATAATATTCACTTTGAAAATGTTTTTAAAATGCAGGAAAAATCATACCCTCAGTCTCCTTCCCGGAAATTGCTCCGAGCTGAAGATTACTGTAACGGTGTAATCACCTCAAGCAGTTCGGGCAAATCCATTCCCAGTTTTTTCAGGTGTTCGATTTTGGGCACCCCGTTTTTATTCCAGCCACGGCGTTCGTAAACTGCGTCAAGGAGCTGTTCATAACGGTTTTCGCGGTATGCACGAAGTACATGCATCTTTTCCGCCGTTGTTTTTCCGGCAGGGTCAAAATTAACCTGTTCGAGTAATTGTTTGTCGTACCGTTCAGCGCGCGACTCATATTCCTCGCTGGTAACAGGTCCGCAGGCGCGGTATGGCTGTGCGTCGTGAAGACGAAGTCCTTTTCCCTGGCGGATGTTGAAGATACGCTGGAAGTTGTAGACACGTTCCGACATGCGGATGATATCATTCTTTTGGATGGATGAACCGGTAACGGCATTGAAAATGGTCACATAGTTGTCGACATGCTGCGGAACCTTTGCCGGTTCTGCCTGTTGGGAATTATCTTCCGGTTCGACATCATTCCAGGGAAGTTTGCAGAAACCTGCAAGCCCGAACCATGTACGGAACATGGGGAAGTAATGCAGGGCTTCCGCCTTCTTTTCAAAGGTGGGGATCTGGTTGTTTACCATGTCCATGAAGATCAGCCATGCTTCGTCGTGCTGCGGACCTTTGTTGGTCATGGCGTAACCGCCCTGCTGGGCAAGGGATTCCTTGGAAACATACTGCGAATATTCCAGCCCTTTGTTTTCCATGCCGATATCCTGCATGAAGGATGCATCACCCCATCCGTTGTTAGCAAACAGATCTTTCATCTTGTGAACGCCCAGACCGGCAGTCACGCCAAAACCCTCGCCACGCGATAACTGGTGGAGGAGTTCCATGGCAGCATTGGCATTGCCGAAGTTCAGCTTCAACCCACCTGTCCGCTCTTCGTTCAGGATTCCGTTTTCGTAACATTCCATCACGAACCCGAGGATACTGCCCCAGCTGATGGTGCAGATGCCATAGGTATCACAGTAAAAGTTGGCTTCGATGGTGAAGTCGGGATTGAAAATCCCGGCAATGGAGCCCAGCGACGAGGTCGTCTCATATTCGGGACCATCAACGATCACCTTGTCGCCCTTGTAGGGTCCTGAACGTAGTTCATAGTTGTCGACACCCTTGGCACAGGCCATGTTACAGCCAACCCAGCACCCGTCGGGGACATTTTGTGTAAAGAATGATTTCCACACATCTCCGCTGATTTTAACGGCATCGGGATGGCTCCCGAACTTGAAATTATTGACGGGGAGGAGGTCGTAATCGTTCATGACGAGCGTGAGATGAGCCGTTCCTTTGGAACGCATTTCACATTGTTTGTCATCAAGGTCGCGCATCTCTTTGTTAAAGGTACGGCCACGTTCCTGGATGGCTTCCATATTCACCACATTGTTCCGGTTCCCGCCAATGGTCTTTACGTGAGCCACGAGCGCCTTGATCTTTTTATCGCGTAGTACGGTTCCGATGCCTCCGCGTCCGGCCTGTTTCAGCCGAATCTTTTTCCGCTTGATATCGTAAAAGCTGAAGTTGAGCATCCCGATCAGGGAGTGTTCGGCGGCGGTACCGGCCGATACGACCGAAACATTATATTTGTCCTTTTCAATTCCCGGAAGGGCTATCATGTCATGCAACTCCTCTGCAAGTACATGGCTGTCGGAGGGCAGATCGCCTGCTTCGTAGATCTCGATGATTTCACGCTCCTCTTCAAAGAGCACCAGGACCTCCTGGTCCGACTTCCCCTGGATCTCAAGGGCATCGAAACCGCAGAATTTAAGAAAGGGACCGAAGAACCCGCCGACATTCGAATCGACGACGATATCGGTTTGGGGACTGATGGCGCAGCAAATGGCCTTGCCGCTTCCCGAATACTGGGTGATCCCGCAGCAGGGACCACCGGAAATGACGATCTCGTTCTCCGGATCGCTCCACCGGGTTTCAGGTTTGGTGGCATCCCAGAGCAACCGCAGGTCAAAGCCCTTGCCGCCTGTGAATTTTTCCTTCATCTCTGCAGAAACGGGTTTTTCCCTGATGGTGCGATCCCCGACATTGATATAGATGGTACGGTTGTTATATCCTTTATCAATCGGTGCCCACGCGAATTTGTACTGGGCAAGCAACTTGTGCGTTTTCCTGAAATCTTCGAATGTCATAGCCGTTCGTTTGTTTTGTGAATTCGTTAACGAAACAAAAATATAAAAAAAATGGCTTGTAAACACCAATCAATCAAAAAGATCGATAGGTTTTCTCCTGCATATCGAAACCCACGAAAGGAACAATGCAAATTGAAAAACTCAGCAAAACTGCATCTCCCCAAATCGCCTTTCTATTACCTGCTGCCTCTTGCCTGTTGCCTCTTGCCTGTTTACGATCTTCCCAGGTCCTCCTCCTCCGGGAAGGAGAGTTCGTGCCAGCTGTAGAGTCCTTCAAGCAGACGGTCGCGTTTTTCCTGCGGGCTTAGCCGGTCGTATGCCTCCCTTGCCTCACGGGCTTTACGCCGTTTTTCCTCTTCGATCTGGTGAATGTTTTCGGTGTATTTCTCCTCCACACATTTCTGAAGAAAATCACGGGCAACCGTTGGGAAGAGTTCGAGCAGCAGTTCATCCTTTTCGTTATCGGCTAATTTCATATCGCCGTATTCTTCAAAGATGGTATTTTCCTGTTTCTTATAGTTTTTGGTATCGTAGGGAGTCTCTTCCCTTACGCCCGTGAGTTGTTCCCTGAAATCAGGGTCAACAGGGATCGGTGTTCTGCCGTAGATGCCCTTGACCAGGTTTACGAACTGGATCGATTTGGTAGTGAAGTAGGGGAGATCCTTGTTTTCGTCGATCACGCAGTTTACTGCCTGAACGCCGACGATCTGGCTGGTAGGGGTAACCAGGGGGGGGCATCCCGATTTGATACGGACCAGCGGCACCAGTTCCAATACCCTTGGCAGGAGGTGGTCCATCTTGAGTTGTTTGAGCTGGGCGTGCATGTTGGTGTACATTCCACCGGGGATCTCGGCTCTTTTAACTGCTTCGTCGGGTTCGGGGAATTGAAAATGCTTTTCAATTTCGAGGCAGGCAGCCAGCAACTCCTCCTCCCGGTCATGTTTGGCCATATAGATGGCTTTGACAAAGAGCTTGTTGATATGTTTCGGGAGTTTGTCTTTGGTAAAATCAAAATCAACCGGGAAAACCGTGCAGGTGTCAAATTCTGAAAGTTCCTGCCGGATGGTCTTCAACTTCTTGTCAATGGCCACAACGGCATCAGGATTTACGCCGGTATTGATGCCCATCTTGTCGCAGAAAATGTGGATCAGTTCATAGGCAGGCGCCGCCGGCCCACCGGCGAAATTCCAGATATTGGTGTCGACGATATCGACCCCGTTGACAATAGCGGCCAGCACTGAAGCCAGGCCGTATCCCGGGGTGCAATGCGTGTGAAAGTCGATCGGCACCCTGACCTCTGCTTTCAGCCTGCGGATGAGTTTCCCGGTTTGCAGCGGGGAGATAAGCCCGGCCATGTCTTTGATGGAAATCATGTCGGCCCCGAGCGCCTCCAGTTGCCGGGCTTTTTCAACGAAATAGTCGATGGTGAAGATATCGTGCGGCAAGGCCTTGAAATGGATCCATGACCTGAATTTCTGTTTGGTTGAAAATTTAGGATCGACCGTGAAACTGATAGCACAATCGGCAATTCCACCGTTTTGTTTTACATATTTGATGGTGGACTTCATATTTTCCACATCATTCAGCGCATCGAAGATCCGCATGATCCCGATCCCTGACTGGACGGCCTGCCTGTTAAATCCTTCAATAACCTCCTCAGGATAGGGATTATATCCAAAGAGGTTTCTGCCTCTCGACAGGGCTGTGAGTTTCGAAACTTCCCCCACAGCACTTTTGATCTTTTCGAGACGTACCCAGGGATTTTCCGACAAGTACCGCATGATGGAATCGGGAACAGCTCCCCCCCATACCTCCATGGCATAAAAGTGAGCATCTTTATAGAAAGGCAGAACACGATCAACCTGTTCCTGGGTCATCCGGGTAGCAAAGAGAGATTGCTGACCATCGCGCAGGGTAAGATCCCTGATCTTCAACGTACTTCTCGACATGTTGCGTTTTTTGTGTTAAATATTTAACAGTAACGCAAAAGTAGTGATTTCAGTAATCCAAAAATGGTAATTTCTGAATTGCGTGATGTTTTTATCAGGAAATTTATAACTAGGTATCAAGCCTGCAATTGAAAATCGCGGAATCAGAAAAGCCCCTGGACTGTTGGTAAAGGTGGGAAAAACCGGTATTAACCAGAAAAACCGTGTTGAGGGCCTTGTTAACCCTCGTCGCTGTGATGATGATGGTGCCGGTGCCGGCGGTTGTGTTTCGAATGACTGCGGGGTGCCCGGAAAAGATAGATGAGCGCCGGAATCCCTGCTGCAAAAAGGGCAATACCACCGGCAATCATGGTTACATCCTGCCCGTCGAGATGGTTTCCTGATTTATAATAATGAACCAGGTATCCTGCACTCCAGAAAAAAACCAGGTACAACTGGAAAATGGTCAGCAATTTCAGGAAGTTCAACTGCGATTTCTTGACAAACCACTCATGAGATATATGCATGTTGAGGTTTTTCAGGAGATTGTGGTAGAAAATTATGGCAAAAAGCACCAGCAGATCTTCGACAAGACCATGAGAAAAGGCGGATTTTTCAGTTAAGATAGCGCCTGAAAAGAGGAAAACGAAAAAACTGTCGGCCCAATGCCAGATATTGGCCATCACCATCAGGACCAGGCATACCATAGAGAGGAAAACACCAAACTGGAACTTCCTGATCTTCGATAAAGTCAGCACTACAATGCACAACGCTCCCAGGATTGCCACCATGGAGCCGCTGTGAAATATTTTAGCAACGACAACCAGTAAAACGGCCATGGTAATAAATAGTGCGGGCCTTAAGTGGTTTATATACAGATCCGTGTGAAAAAATCTGGTACGTGACCGCGAAGTACTGCGGGTTGTGGTGAATTCAGCCATAAAGTAGGTCTCTGTTTAGTTTTCAGGATCTTCGAGCCTGTTTTTTAATTCATCTTTTTCAATTTCAAGATCGGTAATTTGCCGGTATTTTTGTTCAATACTGCGTTTTATGGAAATAATCCGTGCCTCAACGCCAACCAGAACATCTTTTTCTTTCCCCGATGATACCAGGATCTCGTGGTGATCTTCGAGCTCTGCAAGATAGTCTTTGTCTTTTTTTAATGATTCACCCAGTTCATAAATATCAGCCGACAACCGGGAAAGGGTAAACTGCATTTTAACCTCCCAGTTTTTCTTTTTATACCTGAAAAATTCATCCAGTCGTTTTCCAAGGATGTCAAAGGCTGTCTGAAGCCTCGAATAAAGCTCTTCGCGCTGTTCATGAACCATTTTCAGACCCTTGAATTCTGCCTGGATCTTTTTTAAAAACTCGCGCGTCTCTTTATATTCATGGGTCTCCTCCGCCTGGGCAAGCCCCTTGTCAACAAGCGCTTTCAACCGGAGGTAGTTCTGGCCTGATTCCTGTTCGAAAAGGTGCCGCTCCTCGTCGCGCCTTGATTTTATCGTCTCAAAGGCACCCTGGAGTTTGCCAAACAGCTCGTCGCGGTGTTCCCTGAGAAGCCTCGAACCCTTAACCCGGTTTTGGACAACCAGCAGGAAATCCCAGGCCTCCCTTGTATTCTCATCGGTGGCTGCCATCGCGGCTGCCTTCTCAACGTCGGGTTTCAAAGAATCATAATTTGACAGGGCGGTTAGTTCAAAATCCAGCCGCTCATCCTCAATTTTTTTATTCACGGCCGCAAATGCCTCCTGCAGCCTGGCATAAAGCTCCTCCCTGTCTTCCCTGCGCAACAGCAGTCCTTTAAAATGGTTCTGGACCTCTATCAGGAAGCCTTTGGCCTCTCGCACATCGGTGGTCAGCCCGGCTGTGGCAAGCCCGGCTTCCAGGATATCCTTAAGCTGCAGGTAATTCTGATACTGCCCGTCATCACGGTTTTTATCCAGTTCCATCATGCCAAATTGGATCAACCCTTACGTTTTGATTGAGGATGTAAATTTAGTCCAGATTCAGATAATTCCAAACTTTAATGGTGTTATCTTTTTCAAAGACATTTGTTACCTTCACAGGCTAAATTGTAAGTCTATGTCAAAGGCGCCAATGCTGAAAAACCATGATGGGCAAAACTACCTTATTCCCTTTGTCCTGCTGACGTCCCTGTTCTTTCTCTGGGGATTTGCACACGGGTTGCTGGATGTTCTGAACAAGCATTTCCAGGAACTGCTTCATGTGACACGTGCTGAATCAGGCCTGGTGCAGTTCTCTGTTTACGGGGGATATTTCCTGGCAGCCCTTCCTGCCGGATATTTCATGAACCGCTTCGGGTACAAGCGGGGAATCGTGTTCGGGCTCTTACTGTATGCAACAGGTGCCTTTCTCTTTTATCCTGCCGCCCAGGCCCAGTCATTCTGGCCCTTCCTGGCAGCATTGCTCATCATCGCCTTTGGACTTGCCTTCCTCGAAACAGCCGCCAATCCCTATGTGTCGGTTCTGGGACCAAGGGAAGGGGCTGAACGGAGGCTGAATTTATCACAGTCCTTCAATGGGCTGGGATGGATTTTCGGTCCGCTGATCGGCGGGTTGATCATTTTCGGGTTGCAGTCGTCGGGGGCAAATATGTTCTCTTCAATTTCATGGCCATACCTGGGTGTTGGCATGGTCGTTCTGCTTGTTGCCGTGTTTTTCATCCGCACCCCGCTGCCTGAGATACTGGAAGAGACCCTTTCCGGTTGTGGCGACAATCGGTACCGGGATTTGTTGAAGCACCCTCATTTCATCATGGCGGTAGTGGCCCAGTTCTTCTATGTGGCAGCCCAAACAGGCATCAACAGTTTTTTTATCAATTATACCACCGAAGTCATACCCGGCATCACCAACGCCAGGGCTGCGGTGATCCTGTCATTTGGAGGGATGGGGCTTTTCTGGGCTGGACGGCTTTCGGGGAGTTTCCTGATGCGTTCGTTTCAGCCACATAAATTGCTGACCTTTTATGCCGGTATTTGTGTGCTTATGATGACCCTTGTTATTTCAGGTCTTGGCTGGTTATCAGTCTCAGCCCTGTTTATTACCTATTTTTTTATGTCCATCATGTTTCCGACGATCTTCGTTCTTGGGCTGAAAGGGCTCGGCCCGCTTACGAAAAAGGGATCCTCGTTCCTGGTCATGGCAATCGTCGGCGGAGCCTTATGCCCAATGCTAATGGGCTATATCGCCGACCATTCATCCATGCAATGGGGGTTTACAGTTCCCCTGGTTTGCTTTTTGTTCGTATTATATTACGGGTTTACCGGGTATAAACCCAGATAGTCCAAAGATCCTGTCCATCGGCTTCCATTTGCCGGCAGAGGTTTCTCCCGGGTCTGACTGCTGAAACCGTGATACAAATGATTCCCACTCCTGCTGGCGGGGAAGCGTGGAAAGGCGTTCCATATCCCTGTCGAAATCAAATCCGGGCGCGGCCTCGATGATCATGAACAACCGGGTCCCCAGTTTGAAGATTTCCATATCCAGGATGCCAACCGCTTTGATGCCTTCAGGAATTTCGGGCCAGATGTTCTCAGGCTGGTGCCAGTATACATACTCCGTCATTAGTTGCGCATCGTCCCTGAGATCGAGCGTCAGACAAAACCTTTGTATTTGTTCCATAGTTTCGGTTATTCCTGCACAAAAGAAAGAAAAATAAATCTATTTTTGAAGACCTGTTCCATTTAATTTCCGGGTATGGATATCCTGCTTACACTGCCTCCCCACCATGCTGGCTTTATCAACCGCCATATCAGCCGCTATCCTGGCATATCAGCTGTGTTTTCAGACCCTGCCGGAAAAAAACTCGGATCGGGAGGCGGTACGGTTCATGTCATCAGGCAATTCGAACTATCCCTGGCCGACGAAATTGCCAACGTCAGTATACCTCCAAACAATAATTCCGGTAGTTCTTTGTCCAGTCGAAAGATCATCCTCCATTCCGATGGGGAGAGTCGAAGGCTGCCTGCCTATGCTGCCCTGGGGAAAAGCTTTATCCCAATGCCTTATTTTCATGGGGAAAGAGGACAAAAAACGGGACAAACTCTTTTCGAACGCCAGCTGCCGCTTTTAGCGATGATCCTGAACAAGGCTCCGGAAGGTCAGAATACATTGGTTGCCAGCGGTGATGCCCTGTTGGCTGCCGACTGGATTCCCATGCAAATTCCCCGGGCGGATGTTGTTTGCCTGGGTATTGAAACCACAGCCGAAACAGCATCAAAACACGGCGTATTTATTGTTCCGCGCCATGATCCGGCCCACCTTTGCTATATGCTGCAAAAACCATCGGTACCGAATCTCCTTTCACTTTCATCCGGTCTGAGGTACCTGCTGGATACAGGTATCTGGCTACTTTCTGATCGTGCCGTCTCCTTTTTATTCAGTGAAACGGGGTGGGACGATACCAGCCAAAATTTCAGGAACGGTTCTCCGGATTATTATGACCTGTATAAGGATTTTGGCAGTAAGCTGGGATCTGATTCAAAAGGATCAACATCCCTTACTGCCTGCATCCTAGTCCCGGGAAATGCCGCATTCTTTCATTTCGGAAGCAATACCGATTTGTTGTCCTCTGCCTCAAGGCTCCAGAACACTGCTGACAAGGAGAGGTTAAAAGGAACCGGGATTGTCCTCCAAAGGCCTGGGCTGTTTATCCGGAATGCAAAGGTCGGCCTGGAATTTGACGGGAGCCATTCTTCCATCTGGATTGAAAATTGTCATATCTCCCGAACCTGGTCGCTTCATGATCATCATATTCTGACTGGCATTCCCGAAAATGAATGGAGGATCGATTTACCTGCCGGAATATGCCTGGATATCGTTCCTGTTGGCACGCAAAAATGGTGCATTCGGCCCTATGGGCTCCACGATTCTTTCCGGGGAAAGGGATCGGAAAAAGGGACAACCTGGCTGAATCATGACCTGGCGGATTGGTTTGCAACACGTGGCTTTGCAAGGGAGGAAAGTGAAAAGTTCATGGAAACGGATCTTTATGAAATTCCGATCTTTCCGGCTGTGGACATGGAGGAGCTCACCGGTGATTTTATTCAATGGCTGCTAAGTCCTGTCTCCCAGGAAAATGAATCTGTACGGGAGTCGTTCAGGTTGCGTTGGCTTTCCTGCAAACGGCTCTCTTCCCATGACATCATTCTGATGGCAAACCATGGCCGGATGTCGGCGATGAGAAAAATGAACATACACCGGGGCTTGTCGGCTCCCCTTCTGGATCTCCTGCCGGAACAGTTTTACAGCCTTGACCTGGATCATCTTGCAAGGCAATTTCGGAAAAACAGGATTCCCCTGCCCGTGCCATTAGATACAACCGATATCATGACAGAGGTTCATGACCTGATGTTGCGTTCGGTACTGCAGGGCAGCCGGTCTTCTGAGCAGGGAAAAAGGTTTGAAAACAGGGCATTTGGAAAATTACGGCAAGGGATGCTGGATGAGTTACGGAATCATCCGGTGCATCCGGTTTTGACATGCTATCCCGACCAGATACTCTGCGCCCGGAGCCCTTTAAGACTCGACCTTGCCGGAGGGTGGACCGATACGCCTCCCTATTGTATCCTCAACGGAGGGAAGGTAGTCAATATGGCGGTGGAGTTGAATGGTCAGCCTCCGGTCCATGTCTACCTGCGGCCCAAATTGTTGCCGGAGATAGGTATTCACTCTGTTGACCTTGGCGTTCACGAGGTGATGCGTACCTTCCGGGATATTTCCAGCGACCCTGAAGTTGGCTCGGCATCCTCCATTACCAGGGCTGCCCTGATGCTGGCAGGGTTTTGCCCGGAGTTCTCGTCTGTTTCATATCCGACACTCAAAGAGCAACTGCGGGAATCCGGGGGAGGGTTTGATATTTCGGTGATGGTGGCGGCTCCCAAGGGCAGCGGACTGGGTACGAGTTCCATCCTGGCGGCTACCCTGCTGGGCGGGTTGTCTGATTATTGCAGGTTGGGCTGGGATCGTCATGAAATTGCCTACCGCACCCTGCTGCTCGAACAGATCCTCACAACCGGTGGTGGATGGCAGGACCAGTATGGTGGAATTTTCGAAGGCGTCAAACTCATCGTAAGCAACCCGGGTATGGTGCAGCAACCCGGTGTAAGGATGTCGGATACAGTCCTGTTTTCGCTACCTGAAACCAGGAATTTGATCCTGCTCTATTATACAGGAATTACCCGTGTTGCTAAAAACATCCTGGCCGAAATTGTAAAAGGGATGTTTCTAAATTCATCCAGGCACCTCGCCATTCTTTCGGAAATGAAATTCCATGCGCAAAACACCTTCGATGCCATCCAGAGCAACGACTGGGACGGGCTCACGTCAGCGGTAAGGTTTTCGTGGGAATTAAATCAGAAACTCGATGCCGGGACTAACCCCCCGGAAGTATCAGGCCTGCTGAAGGCCATTGACGATTATGCCGATTCATACAAATTGCTGGGAGCTGGCGGGGGCGGGTATCTGATGATCTTTGCCAAGGATGCGGGTGCTGCAAAAACAATAAAGGCAATTTTGAATGATAATCCCGGAAATCCTGGTGCCAGGTTTGTTGAGTGGGAATTATCACAAAAGGGAATAACGATTGCAAAAAGCTGACCATCTGCGCCTGAAAATCCTTATTTTTGCCGTATAATGTATTTTTATGGAACTGAGTAACAGAAAAGTTTTGGTAACCGGAGGTTCAGGTTTCATCGGAAGCCACCTTGCGGAAGAGTTACTGGCAAAGGGTTGTGAAGTCAGGGTCTTCGTTCATTATAATTCCTTCAACCGTTGGGGATGGATGGATTATCTCCCGGCGGAAAAGAGGAATAACATTGAAATTTTCACAGGTGACATCCGCGATCCGAACGGGGTCAGGGAGGCCATGAAGGGTTGTGATACGGTGTTTCATCTGGCAGCGCTTATCGGAATCCCCTATTCCTATCATTCACCCGACACCTATGTTGATACCAATGTCAAGGGAACGTTAAATATCCTGCAGGCCGCACGTCAGCTGGAGGTGAGCAGAATTATCCATACCTCCACCTCGGAGATATACGGAACTGCCCAGTTTGTTCCGATTACCGAGGAGCACCCGGTAAACCCACAGTCTCCCTACGCTGCAACAAAAGCTTCAGCCGATTTCCTGGCACTGACATTTTTCAGGTCATTCAATACGCCTGTCGTGGTCGTACGGCCTTTCAACACCTATGGTCCCCGTCAATCGGCACGAGCCATCATACCAACCATCATTACACAGTTGCTCAAGGGAAACGGTACAATAACCCTTGGGGCTACTACCCCTACACGGGATCTTAATTTTGTGAAGGATACCGCGCATGGTTTTGTCAGGGCTGCCGAAAGTGACAAAGCCCTGGGCGAGGTGGTCAACCTTGGGAGCAACTTTGAAATCTCGGTGGGCGACCTGGTGCTTAAGATCGGTGCCATCATGGGGAAAGAGGTTGTCATCCAGAGTTCCGACGAACGCATCCGCCCGGGGAAAAGCGAAGTGGAACGTCTCTGGGCTGCTAACCGGAAGGCGAAAGAACTGTTGGACTGGCAACCTTCGTATAACCTGGATGCAGGGCTGCTGGAGACCATCACATGGTTTTCCAGGCCGGAAAACCTTGAGCTCTATAAAGCCGGGCAATACACGATCTGATCCGCATTCCTTTCCCGGCCGGACAAGCCTGAGATTATCCGGTGGATGAAGTCCGGTGAGAAATTACGGTTTTCGGTTAAGGCGCGATAACCTGAATTTTGATATTTTTGATGTTCCAAAATTTCCCTGATGAAGAAATTATTTTCAGTATTGATATTCCTGGTAATTTTCCTTCCGGGGTTTAACCAGGTTGTTTACGAGGATGTTACCAATACCGGCATCTATGAGTTCCTGGATGAGTTGGCCAATCTGAAAATAATCTCCCTGAATTCTGCCATAAAACCCTACTCACGGAGCTATATCGCCGCCAAGCTGGCCGAGGCAAAACAATGGGTTTTGGAACAGGAGATGGAGAAGGAGGCAACGGGTTTCAGGCTTAGCAGCCGGCAGCGGAAAGAACTTGACTTTTACCTCCAGGATTTTCAGCTGGAGAGTTCCGCCTCCCGAATCCCCGGTCGTGCCTCGCACCTGGCCGATCAGTATGCCTACAAACTGGGATTTCTTTTTCCACAACAGCCCGGGCTGGCGGTTTCCTTAAATCCCCTGGGAATCCAGTACAGGGATTCTTTGTTTACCATTTCCGTGCGCCCGATCCTGGGATTGCAGTATGTTTCCAATCAGAACGGCACCGCACTTCACAAATGGTGGGGGGGCGCCATGTTTGGCTATATCGGGAAAAACATAGGGTTTTATGCCAGTTTGCGCGATAATAATGAATCTGCCGGGATGGAATATCCCGACTATTTTACCCTGAACCAGGGTCAGATTTACAAGCCCGGGACCAAAAGCGGCGTTGATTTCAGTGAAATGAAGGGAGGCGTTACCGTTTCCTGGAACTGGGGATCGTTCGGGTTGATCAAGGATCGTTTTGTATGGGGAAACAATTACCACGGCGCCAATATTTTTTCAGGGAAAGCGCCCTCCTTTCCCTATGTTCACCTGCATGTCAACCCGGCAAAGTGGTTTGATTTCAATTACATACACGGATGGCTCAACTCAGGGGTGGTTGACAGCAGCCGTTCCTATTTCACCGGGGGCTACTATCGCGAGGTTTTCGTGAAAAAGTTCGTGGCAGCCAACATGTTCACCTTTATCCCTTGGAGGGGGTTGAATATCTCGGTTGGGAATTCCGTTATTTACAGCGATGCCATCCAGCCGGTATTCCTGATTCCCTTTATGTTTTTCAATTCCGTCGATGCGACCAACAGCTCCGAAGTGAATAATGCCGGTCAGAACTCCCAGATCTTTTTTGACATCTCCACCCGTCAGATCCGCCATTTAAATCTCTGGGCCTCTCTCTATATCGATGAGTTGAAATTCTCCAGGATACTGAATCCCAATTCATTTAACTGGACGAGTTGGAAAATCGGGTCCAGGTTCAGCGACTGGCCGGTGAGAAATCTGTCGGTTACCGCTGAATGGACCAAGACCAATCCGATTACCTATAAACACTACATTGCAACTACCACCTTCGCCTCGAATGACTACTGCATGGGAAGCTATTTACGGGATAACTCCATGGAAATCTATGGCGCCCTCGCCTACAAGCCCTTCCGCGGACTCCTTTTCAACCTTTCTTATACCCTGGCCCGGCATGGCGATGATTATACCGACACCCGCACCTACAATTATGATATTCTTGGTTTTATGAAACACCAAACCTGGCAAAACCAAACCATTGAGTTTACTGCAAAATATGAGTTTGTAAACAACGGATATTTTTATATCGGAGTTCAGCATTCAAACAATGAAGGCGACGTAAGGTATGAGCCGGAACTGATGCATGGCAAGACCATGAACCTGATTACAGGGATCAATGTTGGCTTTTAACATGAAATTGACAGCATGGTCCTATTGTTGAACGCACCTCTGAATTTATTCAACCACAGAAAAAAAGATTAGATGAATACTGAAAAATTAAAACAATGGATGCCGGTCAGTCCGAAGGAATTGTATAAATTCAGGGATATCGGGATTTTTATAGCGTTGTTGCTGATATTTACCGTTGTCGGGTATTTTTGGAAGTTAGCAGGGTATCGTGTTTTCGGGGTCGCCGTTCTTGAACCTGCCTACGCAGTTTTGACCAGGATCGTGCTGGTGTGTTCGGGCGAGGTATTGCAGCATGTATTCAGGCTGGATGTAGTGGTGGAACACATGACCAACAGGATTTATCTCTCCAGGGATGTCTTTGTCTTTATTTACAACGGGTGTTCCGGCCTGAAGGAGATGGCTATGTTTATCTTCATCATGGCCCTTTTCCCGGGGCCATGGAAAAGCAAACTGTGGTTTATCCCGGCATCCCTGCTACTGATCTTTGCGGTGGTCATCATCAGGGTTGTCATCCTGGTCATGATTTTCAATTCCCACCCCTCCTGGTATGCCCTGTTTCACGATTTCCTGCTCAACTATGTGTTTTTCGGGATCTTTTTCCTGCTTTGGCTGGTCTGGGTGAAATATTTCTACATGAAACACAAAAGGCCCGGGAAACCCGAGCCTTCGTGAAAAAAATCTGTATTCCCGTCTATTTGTAGAACTCCCTGATTTTCTCGCAGACGTACTGAATTTCTGCTTCGCTGACCTGTTCCGACATGGGCAGAGAGAGGATTTCCACGGCATATTTTTCAGACACCGGGAAGCTCCCTTTGGCATATCCCAGGAAGTCATAGGCCTTTTGCATATGACACGGGATCGGGTAATGGATCCCTGTATAAATGCCGTTGTCCTGTAAAAATTGCATCAGTTCCTCACGGTTGGGAACACGAACCACGAACAGGTGATAAACGCTGTAGGCACCTTCGATTTCGGTGGGTAACGTAACTTCCTGGATGCCTGCGAGCCCTTGTTTGTAGAGGAGCGCATTTTTCCGTCTAGTTTCGGTCCAGGCCGCCAGGTACTTGAGCTTTACATTCAGGATCGCCCCCTGGAGCCCCTCAAGCCGGTAATTATGGCCAATGTAGTCGTGGAAGTATTTTTTGGCTGATCCATGGTCACGGAGGGCCATCATCTTTTTATAAAGGACTTCATCATCGGTGATTACGGCACCCCCTTCTCCATAAGCTCCCAGGTTTTTTCCGGGGTAAAAGCTGAAACATCCCATGATGCCATAAGTCCCCGTCGATTTTCCCTTGTAGGTAGCCAGGTGCGATTGGGCGCAATCTTCGATGAACAGCAGGTTGTGTTTGTCTGCAACAGCCTTTATCAGGTCAAGCTGGGCTGGCTGGCCATAAAGGTTTACAGCGACAATGGCTTTGGTTTTAGCGGTAATGGCGGCTTCGATTTTCGAAGGATCCATATTGTAATACAGTTCCTCGTTGTCGACAAAAACAGGGATCGCACCTGCCAGGCTTACCGACTCCGGGGTGGCAAAAAAGGTATTTGCCGGAACGATCACCTCATCGCCGTATTTTATATCCACAGCCATAAAGGCAATATGGAGCGCAGCGGTGCCTGAATTGACGCCGACACAAAATTTTGCCCCTTGTGCTTTCGCGAAATTTTCTTCAAATTCTTTGACAAAAGGTCCGGCCGCAAAGGCGGTTTTGTCGAGCACATTTTGAATTGCAGCATCAATCTCTGGTTTAATGGACAGATACTGGGATTTAAGATCCAGGAAGTTGACTTTCATAGTGTTTGTTTTAAATTATTAACTTTTTCAAGCAATTCATCCATCATTGTAAAGCTTTCTTCAGGGTAGCCTTCCCTGAAATGTTTTGGCCATGGTAACGAAAGTTTATAGGTGTAATTATGAAACCTGTCAATGGTTGCAATCTTTTTGGCGGGGTTCCCGCTCACACAGGTAAGGTCGGGAACACTTCGGCGGACCAGGCTGCCGGCTGCGACAAACGAAGCCAGTCCGATGGTGATGCCAGGTAACAGCAGCGCCCCCGTTGAAATCACAGCCAGATCGTGTACTTCAATTCCTTCGCAATACTGCGATGGAGGAAAGGGGTCGTTGGTGAACTGGACTCTTGGGAAAAGCCATACCAGGTTATGGATCTTCGTGTGTTTTGAAACATGCACATCAGTGTGGATTTTTACATAATGGCCGAATTCGCAGTCACCTTCTATATCGGAATTTGAACCTACCTGCAGGTACCTTCCGGCGATGGTGTTTTCCCTGATCAGGACGGAATGGCCGGTAACCAGGCGGTAATCGAAAAAGGAGCCCTCGTATAATACCGAATGGGACCGGATATGCGAATTTGCACCAATGATGAGCGGACCGCTGGTATTCTTTGCCGGGTAGCCAATTACACAGAAGTCCTCAATAATCGTATCATCTCCGATGATGACATTGTCATGAATGACGGCATTCGGAGCAATCCGGACATTTTTCCCGATTTCAGGGTGCTTCATGGTATTCAGGAATTGATTCGGTTTATCTTGGTATTGTTGTTCCTGGGAATTTCATGCACAATGTTGAATTTTACAGGAACTTTATATCGTTCAAGTTTATTAAAACAGTAGGAGCGGAGTTCTTTTTTTAGTTCGGATTCCGTTCCCGGACAAGAGGTCAGCACCACATCGCAGACTACGATTTGCCCGGTAATGGCGTTTTTCTGGCTGTAGGCCACACAATCCCCTACGCAGGGATGCTCATACAGAACCGCCTCGATCTCTTCGGGAAAAACCTTCTGTCCGCCGATGTTTATGATGTTTGATTTACGGCCTACGATTTTCAGCATGCCATCTTCCGTCTGCTCGACGATATCCCCCGTGGGATACCAATTGCCTTCGCGGGCGGGAACCTGGTTGTTAAGGTATCCGACAAACTGTAATTTGCTTCTGATCAGCAGTTCACGGTTTTCAATTTTATATTCCACATCGGGGTCGGAAATGGAAAATGCGGTAGAGTTACCCGAAAATGATCGTAATTGGATGATCCCTGTTTCACTCGTGCCAAAGGTCTGGATGAACCTGATCTTCGGAAGAATTGATTTTAATTGATGAAGCAGCTGCAAAGGCATCGGTTCCGTACCGTAGGTGATGGCTTTCAGACTTGAAAGATCAAACTGTTCATCCATCCTGCTCAACAGCAGGAGGTTCAGAAAGCCGGGTGAAACGGGAAGGATATCAACACCATGCCGTTCAATTTCCCGGCAGATCCCCTCGGGAGTTCTCTTTTCGGGGATGACAAGACATCCTCCCGTGAAGAGAACGTTAAATATCGTATTCAGTCCGCCGATATGATCAAAAAGCAGGAACAGCATGAAAATGCGGTAGCGGTGTTTTTTTTTGGACTGGTAATGGGTGATCAGGTTTGTAAGGTCGTGAAGAATAGCCTTGGGCTTTCCCGAGGTGCCGCTCGAAAACAGGACAAGTCCTGCATGCCGGTTTTTTATGATTGTTTCTACCAGTGGGTCCCATTGGCTTCCTGGTTGATTTTCGCTGAGGATCATCTCCCCATGGTCGAATGAAATGGAAAAGCCGGGGTCAAATTCTCCCAGTTTTCCCTTTTGAGTTGTATCTTCTGAGGGAATCAGGGGAGCTACGATGTTGCCGTTCCTGGCAAGGGCGAAGAGCACAACGATTGACTGATAGGTGCAGGGTGACAACAGCACCACCTTTGCCCCTTCGGGAATCTGTTCTGCTAGCCGGTGATATGCCGACCCGATATCATCAGAGAGGGTTGCATACGAATAGCGCTGCTGGTAATCAATAATGGCAGCCTGATTGCTTAATGCATGAAAAATGTCGGAGGTGAAATCCATGTCTAGCTGTTAATACCACCGAGGTAAATGACCTGACCCGAGATAAAATCGCTTTTGGGATCAACCAGGAAATCAACCACGTGATGAATATCACTGAAAGTTCCCATTCGTTTGATTGCCTGGCTGTTGATTATTTTATCAAGTTTCTCCTTCGGCACAGTTTTGGTTAGACCTGTAGCTACCGGGGTTGGGCCGACCGCGTTGACGGTGATGTTGAAAGATCCCAGTTCTTTTGCGGCGACTTTGGTAAATTGCTCGACAGCGGCCTTGGTTGAAGCGTAAACCAGCTCTCCTTCAAGGTTTAAGGGCCTTGCGACCGTAGTGAAGTTCACGATCCTGCCATAGTTGTTCTTGATCATGGCCTTTGAAACTTCGCGGCTGAAGAGGAAGGTCCCGAGGAAATTGGTCTCAAACAGGTTGATGGCAGTTGTAGCAGGAGTCGAAACCAGATGATTCATGGAGGCGATTCCGGCATTGTTGATGAGGATATCGATGTGCTGGCGTTCATCCAGACACCTCCTGACAACCATTTTTACCTCCGCTTCCTTCGTAATATCGGCAACCATGTGAACATAACCGGGGTGACTGAACCCGGCTTCCGAACGGCTGCAGCCAAAAACGAAGAAGCCCCTGTTGCAGAAGTGCTCACAAAGGCTTTTCCCGATGCCACGACTGTCACCGGTGATCAGAATAACCTGTTTCATTGTTGTTCAGTCAGCAGCTTGTCGATATAATTCACCAGGCTCTTCACGGTCCGGAAAGGAGAAATCCGCTGGCTCATGGTCTTTTCATCCGCCAGGGTGATCTGTTTGCCGAATTTCCGGTAGATATTTTCCTCCAGGTCGGAAATCAGTTTTACCAGTTCCAGGCTGTCGAGGATCCCGTCTTTCCAGAATAACACGGTATCCAATCCGGGCGATGCCAGGAGGGGACTCCTGATCTCCGTGTTATTCTCAAGTAATGTCTCTGTTACAACAATCGTAATCTCTTCCTTCATTGACCTATTATAAATTTCTCAGTAAACGGGCAGGAACCCCTGCTACTACCGCATTATCCGGGACATCCCTGGTTACGACGGCGCCGGCCCCTACGATGGCGTTCCTGCCAATGGTGACTCCGCACAACACGGTAGTACTGGAACCCACGGATGCTCCCTCTTTGATGAGGGTCGGTACAACGGCCCAGTCTGCTTCGGTTTGCATCGATCCGTCCTCATTGGCCGAGCGCGGGAATTTATCGTTGATAAAGGTGACATTGTGGCCGATAAATACACGGTCTTCAATGGTCACACCTTCGCAGATAAAGGTATGGGAGGAAATTTTACAGTCCTTCCCGACAACCACTCCCTTCTGGATTTCGACAAATGCTCCGATCTTTGTCCGGTCGCCGATCTCACAACCATAAAGGTTGACAAAAGAGAAAATCTTTACATCTTTTCCAAGCTTTACATCGTCCTTGATAATGCAATATTCCATAAGCTTCTGTCTAAATGTTTATTTCGATTCCGTTGTTTTGAATTGATTTGCTGGATGCCTCCAGTATCCTGACTACATCGAGCCCGGCTTTGCCGTCGTTGATCGGATGATGGTTGTCGGTCAGCAGGCAGTCAACCAGGTATTGCGTCTCGGCCTTCAATGCCTCGATGTTTTCCAGCAGGGGGGTGGTCATCTCACCCGACCTGTATTTGATAAGCAGCGAATAGATGTCCTCCTTGGTCGAAACCTCCACCCCTTTATCAAAAACCTTGATTTTATCGCTTTCTTCGAGATCATCCCATACCAGCATCTTGTTGTCACCCGCAACCAGTGTTTTTCGCAGTTTGACCGGTGATAGCCAGTTGCAGTGGAAATGGGCAATAAAGTGGTCGTCGAACTTTACAAAAAGGTAGGCTACATTCGCCAGCCCCCTATCAAAATGGTCGGCCCCGTAAGCATTGACACTGGTTGGTTTTTTGTTGGGTATCAGGTAGTTCATGATGGAGATATCATGGGCAGCCAGGTCCCAGATAACATCCACGTCATGCTGAAACAACCCCAGGTTAACCCTCACTGAATCATAATAATACAGGTTCCCGATGGAGTTATTGTCAATGAGCTCCTTCATTTTTTTGACAGATCCTGTAAAGAGGAAGGTGTGATCGATCATGATCAGCCTCTTTTTTTTCTCAGCAATTTCGATCAGTTCCATCGCTTGCCGGGAGGTTGAGGTAAACGGCTTTTCCACGAAAACATGTTTACCGTTTTCAAGGGCCTTTTTGGCCAGGTCAAAATGGGTGAAAACGGGTGTGATAATGGCAACAAGGTCAATGTCAGGATTGTTCAGGATGTCGTCAGGATTTTTTGTCCCGGTAATCCCGGGGAAGCTCTTTTTAAGCAGGTCGAGCCGGTCTTGCGCGAAATCGCACACATATCTGACATCCAATTCATCGTTGGCATTGAAATTCCTGAGAATATTTGGTCCCCAATACCCGTAACCAATAATACCTGTCTTTATCATAATCGTAATTTTTAGTTCATTTCCCGCCTTTTCCGAAAAGGACGACCGGGATTGTTTTGATTAATATTTCAAAATCCAGCCGGAATGACCGGTGTTCTATATAAAAGATATCAAATGCGATTTGTTCATTAAAGGGGACAAGATTACGGCCGTTGATCTGCCATAACCCAGTCAGTCCGGGTTTTATCAGGAACCGCTGCTTATGCCAATCCTCCATCACGTTTACCTCGTACTGAAGGCAGGGACGCGGACCAACCAGTTTCATCTCCCCGCGAACAACATTGATCAGCTGAGGAAACTCATCGATGGAATATTTTCTTAAAAACCCTCCCACCGACGTTATCCGGCTGTCGTTGGTTAGCTTTTTCGTTTGTTCATTGTTTTTAATGATTTCTTCAACATATTTTTGGTGAACATTTGTATCCGAATTGTGATACATGGTTCTGAATTTAAACATCCTGAATGTCTTCTGATTCCTGCCAACCACTTCCGGCTTGTAGAATACGGGACCTTTCGACGAATATTTGATGGCCAGCACCAGGATCAGCCAGATCGGCGACGTGAGAACAATCGCAAGGGCAGCCAGCACAAAATCGTACATTTGGGCAAGGATATCATAGACCGATTTATCGACTGACCGGATCTTGAATGCATTGATATTGCCAACCTCCTCCATGTCGAGCTTTTCCGACACATCCTTGAAATGTTTCGAAACAATAAAAACATTCTGGTTGGTGCTCCTGACGATCTTGATAATTTCGTTTAACCTGTTGTTTTCTATGTTGTTAATGGCAATAAGAATATCCTTGACGTGATATTGGTTAACAACCGACTGGATGTTGTTGATGGAAGAGATGATCGTCCAACCATTGATCTGCTGCCCGATCTTTTCGTCATCATCATCGAGAAAGCCAATAACATCATAATATTCGTGTTTGTTTTGGGTAATATAGGTTGCCATTTCCTGGCCATACTCCCCCGCACCGATGATCAGCAACTTTTTATTGATGTAATTCCGGTTCAGCAGATATTGATACACATAGGGTGTAATGAGCACTCTTGCAAAAAAGAAAATGGCAAACAGCAGGGCCAGGATGATCAGCAGCAGGAACCTGCCATTGAACAGATCTTTCGATTTGATCAGGAAATCGATAAACAGTACTACTGCGAACCCGTTGAGAAGCGCCTTGATCAGTGTGGCCAGGTGTCTTGGCAAATTGAGGATCACGTGGTAACGGTAGAGCTTATACGAAAGGAAAAATGGCAGCAATACAAAAAACAGGAGGTCCTCAAACTGCAGCAGATGCTTTTCCCCGGCAGCAACAGCATGGTTGATGAAGAAAAAATATATAAAGTGGCCGGCGACAACAGACAGAGTGATGACAATGATATCAAGTATCAGCAACAACAGCTTATGTAAGGGGATATTCAATTGTGAAAATTTTATCAAATATAAAGAATATACTTCAAAAACATAACAAGACAAAAGATTTTTTAAATTCAGGAATGGAGCCTGTATTAATTATCCTTGTGGGGTCTTGTCGCACGGGCAGGGAGGGGGTCTGACCCTTCACCGGGCTTGTCTTTTTTTCGTTAAATCTTCAGCGAAAGGATTGTATCGCAGATTTTTGTTGTTAACGAAGCCATCTGCCGTTTTTCGGCGCCCGATGACTCTCTTTTTGTTATGAGAATTTTATCAATATCTGCGACTGTATTAATGAAGGCCAGTTTGCCTTCCTGCTCAAGGTATTCATCCAGGTAAGGTTTGCGGCCGGTAAACACACTGTAGGTCGGCACTCCCATCAGGGCAGCCTCCCTGTTCATGGTTCCCCCTCCGCTGATGAAGATGTCGGAATTCCAGATCAGTTGCAACCCGTCGACGGCCTGTTCAAGAAAACGGATTTTGTCTCCGAATTCCTGCCTGATCATCAGTTTATCCTCCGCACTTCGCGAAACAACCAGGATGGTAACCGTTTCAATTTCAAATAATTTTCGCAATAATTCCAGGATGATCTTTTCGCTCAGCGGGTTGTGGTAATTCCCCAGGAGTGCCGATGGCCGGAGGGTTAGCAGGATATTTTTTTCAGGAATTTCCAGTTTTCCCCGCAACGATTCGTCGGGAATAAAGCTGCCGAGGTATAGTTCCTCTTTAAACCCGTTATAACGGATAACCTTTTTCATATCCAGTCCGGCGCCACTTAGCCGTTCGGCAGGGATGAGCGCCGGGATCAGCAGCCAGTCGGAGAAAAAATTGAAGATGCCTGTTTCGGTATATTCATAATCGAGCATCGTCACCGTTTTGACCGAGAGCATCCTGGCAGCCACCACCATCGACCTCGATCCATGGCTCAGGGCCAGGTCGACTTTCCTGTTCCGCATCAGCCAGATAAGCTGCATCGCGCGGTAAGCAAGGTTGAGTACCTTCTTTATTTTATTTTTACCGCCATGTTTGCCAACCTGGATATGATCCATGTCCCAGTACCGGAGCAGTGGGATGGTCTGGGCATAATTGCGGGCGGTTACCGTCACCTTGATACCGCGCTCCCTTAAAATGGCGATCAGCGGTTTGAAAACGGGAACATGGGGCGAATTGTCCATGTCAATCCAGATGTGTCTGATATGCTTCATCGGGCTTCAAGTTGTTTGCTGAGAATGGCAACAACACGCTCGGCTGCATGTCCGTCCCATAGTTCGGGCAGGCTGCCCTGTTTTTTGTTTCCCTTTAAAATTTCCTGAACGATCATAGAAACGTTTGCCAGGTTGGTTCCTGCAAGGATATTGGTGCCGACATCAACTGTTGAAGGCCTTTCGGTGTTGTTCCTGACCGTTACGCACGGAACCCCCAGGAAGGTGGTCTCCTCCTGGATGCCGCCGCTGTCGGTGATCACCATCTCTGCATTCCCGATTAGCTTTAAAAAATCGAAATATCCAAGGGGATTCAGCAGCACCAGGTTCGGGTTAAGAGCGCCGGAGGAGGGTAATTTCTGCAGGTTTGACTTGGTACGCGGATGAATCGGGAAAACAACCTTGTGATGTTCGGCAAGGTTGTTCAGGAAGGCGATGATTTCTGTCAGCCCGGCATCGTTATCCACATTGGAGGGGCGGTGAAAGGTCACCAGGATGTACTTCCCCTCTTCGAGCCCAATCGATTCAAGCGTTGCGGAGCGGCCGATCTTTTCGCGGAAATAGACCAGGCTGTCAATCATCGTATTCCCGGTGAAAAATATTTTTCCAGGATCCACACCCTCGTTTTCCAGGTTTTTCAAACCACTCTCTTCTGTAACAAAGAGGTAATCGGAGATGACATCGGTGATGATCCTGTTTACCTCCTCCGGCATGTCGCGGTCAAAACTCCTGAGCCCCGATTCGACATGGGCTATTTTAACCGATAATTTTGCTGCTGCCAGCGAGCAGGCCATGGTCGAGTTGACATCACCCGGCACAATGACAAGGTCGGGTTTCTCCCTGAGCAGCACCTTTTCAAATTCGACCATGATCCCGGCCGTTTGCACGGCGTGGGAACCCTGGTTGATCCCCAGGTAGAAATCGGGCTTGGGCATTTCGAGTTCATCGAAAAATACGGTTGACATCTTCTCGTCAAAATGCTGACCCGTATGACACAGGCAGTGCGTAAACTGGTCACGATAGGGTTTCAGCGCCCTGATGATCGGGGCAATTTTAATAAAATTCGGGCGGGTTCCTACGACAGAAATAATTTTTTTCATTAATGGGGCTTATGATGTAAAATAGGTTCGGTACCAGATCTCAAAGGAGAGCAGGGAGAAAATGTTTCGCTGGAAACAGGCCTTCCCCGTTTTATGCGCTTCAAGCATGGCATTCACATAGCTGAGGTTGAAAAACCTGCCGCTGGCCGAGCCAGGTTCATTGAACAACTCCCTTGCCTTGTCGGCAAGGCCGGTCTTGAGCCAGTTATCCATCGGTGTTGCAAAACCTCTTTTCTTCCGGTAGATGATCTCTTTTGGCAGCCACTTTGTAACCGCCTCTTTATGAATGTATTTATGGGTCAGACCCTTGAGCTTGTAAGAGGCGGGCAGCGATTCAACAAATTTTATCAGTTCCACATCCAGGAAGGGCACCCGCATCTCCAGGCTGCTGGCCATGGCCATTTTATCGCCGAAGATCAGCAGGTTGTCCGACAGCGACATCCGCGTGTCGATAAACAAAATCTTATTCAGCGAGCCCTCCAGTGATTCCGCGTTTTTGTAAATCCTGCCAATCAGGTTGAGGTCGTCATCCGGCATGGTTGCCAGTACCTCCGCTTTGACCAGTCCCCGCTTTTGTTCCGGTGTAAAGATGGAATAGATCGCAAGAAAACGCTCCAGCTCATTGCTGATTCCTGAGGAAAAGGCAAGTCTTCTCACCTGTTCGCTGCGTGGCAGGAGCTTTGACAGGGTATTCAGCGGCAGCATCGACAGCAGGGTTTGGTTGCCGGCCAGCAGCTTTTCACCCAGGTACCTCCGGTACCCGGCAAGCGGTTCGTCGGCCCCCTGGCCTGCCATGACCACTTTCACATGCTTGGCTGCAAGCTTGGAAATATAATACAGGGCAGGGATGGAGGTCTGTGCAATGGGCTCTTCGGTATATTCAAACGACCGCCAGAAAAAATCGAGGTACTCCTCCTTGCCGATAATGACCTCGTAATGCTCACTCCCGATGATTTCCGAGCTCCGTTTTGCATCGGCGAGTTCATTAAAATCGCCATTCCCCTCGAAGCCGATGGTAAAGCTCTTGATCTTCTCGGCAGCATGTTGCTGCATCAGCATCCCGATGGCTGCCGAGTCGACACCGCCGCTCAGCAGCAGGCCAACCGGAACATCGCTGATCATCTGGCGTTCGACGGCTTTTGAAAACAGCTCCTGATAGCCAGAGATGGCCTCCCTGATGCCAATTTCGCGGTTGGTTACGGGCTGGTAGTTCCAGAATGACTTCAACTCGGTGTTTCCCGGGGCCTTGATTTTCAGGTAATGGCCGGGATAGAGTTTTTTAATTCCTTTGAACAGCGTTTGCGGCGAAGGATTGTAGCGGAAGGTCAGAAACGAATTAAAGGCCTCCATGTCGAGTTCACGGGTAAACTGCCTGTCCTGCAGGATGGTCTTGATTTCGGATCCAAAGAGCAACCCCCTTTCATCCAGGAAATAGTAGAGCGGTTTGACGCCGAAATGGTCCCGTGCCAGCACCAGCTGGCGTTTGGGAATGTCATAGATGGCAAATGCGAAAATTCCGTTCAACCGGTAAAAGGCAGCCTCACCATATTCCTTGTAGAATGCCAGGATGACCTCGGTATCCGAATTCGTCAGGAAATGGTGTCCTTTTCCCTGCAGTTCGCTTCTTAACTCCCTGAAATTGTAGATCTCGCCGTTAAAAACGATCCAAAGCTGTTTTGACTCATCCGGCATGGGCTGGCTCCCGGTGGCCAGGTCGATTATGCTCAGGCGTCGGTGACCCAGGGCCAGGTTCAGTTCGGGATCGGCATAAACACCCTCCCCGTCGGGTCCGCGATGGGCGATCGACTTCACCATCCTGTTGATCAGGGCGGTGTCGAATTCTCCAGGGGAATTGAATTTCCAAAAGCCGGTTATTCCGCACATAGGTAAAATTGAGTTCTTATAATGGGTATATATCTGATTTTCTGATTGGTTATTGTCATAAGTGTGAAAAATGGTTAGATATGAACTGATACCATTCACCAAATGCCCGAAAAAGCAATTTTCAATTTTGGGATCATTTAGCTACTGCTCGAATTGAGATATAACGTCAGACTGTTAAACAACGGGGCTATACCCCACCTTAAATACGACTGTCTGGTTTTTAAACCAAGAATATTCTTTTGAATCATATAACTTCCATTCTTCAGTTGCCAGCGGGAGACTTCAGCAAGGAGCTTTTCCAAAACCATTTCGAATTCGGCTTTATATGGTTTGGAGAGTATGGCAAGATTTATTGCCTCTGCATAGTCGTACAGGTTTTCTTTAACGATATTGAATTTATTAGATTTAATAAAAGGTTTAAGAGAGAAATCAGGTCTGATGAATGAATGCATATAAAAATCAAGCCCCCTGGAAATAGTTTCTGTTAATTCACCAGATTTCAACCATGAATTGCATTTTATTAAGTTTTTTAATACAAAGCACGTGTGGAAATTGTCGATAAAGGTGTTGTGGATATCTTTTGCAGCATAAAGCCATGATCCATCTTCATTTTGGTTCTCCGAAACAAAGCGGAGACCTTCGATTGCTTTCTGACGGTACAGGTCGTCTCCATTATACTGGTTTGCCGTTAGCAGGATAAAGCTTCTGTAGGCAGAGGCATTGATTACCTGGGAATTGTCAAGTGGAGAATAGCTGTTTGAGACTGAATCGCTTCCATGACGGGTTTCGTTCAGATCGTGAAACGCAAAAGCAGCAATTGAAAGGGCATAATCCAGATAATGTTTGTTTTTTGTCAATTCAAAGAGCTGGATGCAGGCTTCAAAACAATAGGGCGTAACGGTAATAAAGGGTGTGCCGGTTTTCCAAAAGCCGCTGCTGGATCTCCAGTTGAACGGATAACCCCAGCAAGGACCATGAAAACCATCAATTTTAATCTCACCCAGATTTTCACATAATGAAATGGCTTTGTCAAGATATTCAACCTTATGGGTATAACGATACAGATTTAGAAATCCCATGGAGAGATGGGCTTCAACGATGGCAAATCTTTTTTTTGGTATTAAGAGCTTTCTGATTCCAGGAAAGAACAAATCCGCAAAAAGAACAGGAAACACAAAGGGCAGCCCGAGGATCGCATTGAAATAATAGATTTTTCTTGCAAAGGCGGCATACCGTGTTGTCATCAGATCATACGGATCATGCGTCGTAAATCCATTCTTGTTTAGCCAGTCAATAAACCGGGTTAACGATGAGTGGACTGCTTGAGGGTCTGATTTCAGGTTCATTGTGCTGCCGGGATTTATGTCAGCTTTTTTTCAGAAGAAACCCTACTGAGGTAAGCCGCTGGTAACTCCCGTATTTTTCAAAGCCGGAGCCATATCCCAATGTGAAATAAAAATCGGGTGGAATGAAAAAGGCATCCGGATCCGATAAAATCGTTTCAAAGGTAGGGACGGGTTTGTCATCAACCATTTTCATTCCCAGGGAAATGAGGTACTCGACATCTTTCAGGTACGACCAGCCCTCTTTTCCCCAGTCATCCTGGTTGGCAAAATTCACTTCTGGCTCCAGGATCGTGTCATAGGTGCAGATAAGCACTCCGCCGGGTTTCAAAACCCTGGCCATTTCCGACAGGCATTTCAGGTGAAATGCTGGATCATGCCTGTATGCAATAACTACATGTTCCATTACCGAGATGCACGTGGCAGCATCGAATTGGTTGTCGGGCGATGGGATGGCCTCCATCCCGCCGTTCAGAAAAGTTATCTTATCCTTGTTCTTTTGGATATATTTATCGGGAAGACCGTAACCTTCGCGTTTGAACTTTGCTCCTACAAAATAGTCAAGCCCATTGGCTTTGTAACCCAGGCCATTCAGGATCAGGGGAAATCCGTTTACACCGCAACCGCAGTCAAGGACAGAGGCGCCTTTTTGAAGGTTGTTACCCAGGGCTTTTATCACCCAGGGATATTCCCAGCCCCGTGTACCCATCCTGAAAACTTCCGTTGGGATTCCATTTACGCTTTTCCTGTGTGCATGTTTTAATGGTCCCTTATCAAGTAAAACCCTGAGAATATCTTTCAATTTATCCTTCAGGCTTGTTTTCCCATTGTTGTTGAACTGGTCCAGCGGCCATATTCTGTCGGACTGGAATGCCAGCATCTGTGAAATTTTTGCGTATTCAATCATGAGTATTGGAAATTGATTTGTAAAAATTCTCGAGTTCTGTTGCTTTATTGTGCCAGGAATGCGTATTGGCAAATTCCCTGATTTTTTGGAACCTGGAAATGTCAGGTTTTTGATTGTGAATTTCTAAAATGCGCGCCGATATTGATTCTTCTGTCCAGTCAGCCAGGTAAAAAACAGCAGGATTTTGTTTAGCAATCTCACCAATATCGCCGACAACATTCGTAAGGATCGGTCGGCCTGCGGCAAAATAATCCCCGGCTTTGTTGGGCCATCTGGCAACATTCGTACTGATATTTTTCTGCAACAGTAAAAACACGTCGGCACAGCTTAAAATTTCAGGATATGCCGCATAATCGACCCATCCGAACTCTATAAAGTTGTCGCCAAGGGAGAACTTGTCCAGTGTCTGCTGAGACAATTTTCTCCCGGTGGTAAATATGTTGATATTCAAGGAAAAATCCTTTTTCGAAATTGCCTTGAAAAATGGTTCAAGGTCAAGTACTTCCCCTTCGTTCATCCCGACAAAGCCGAATGTCAGTCCGGCCTTTTCCAGGCCATAGCGGGGCTTAATGGATGTGTCGGGATAAAAGCGGATAGAACGGGTATCAGCACCGCCGTGCAAGACCAGGGTATGGCTCTCCTTTATGCCGATTGAAAGTGCACGTTGTTTTGTAAATTCAGACAGTGCAATGACACCATCGGCTTTTTTCTTGTTGCTGATCTCAGCCCTGGTGTCAAAATTTCCCAGTGTCAGCCTGTACCAAAGCGGCATTTCATCATAGATTCCGCCCTTCCCGAAGAAATCCCACCATTCAGAGAAATAGCGCGATTTGTAAAGGAATTTGTGCAAACGGCAGGGAAAACCTGAGGCAGGCCTGTGCCCGGAATCAGAATGGACAATTTCAAAGTGCTTCCCGATAACAAACCAGCATTTCAGAAGAGTGGTAAGGATTCCCAGGCCGCCTTTCCGGAAGGATGCAGGCAAAATATCAGGAAAAGCAATGATGCTGACATTCTCCCTTACCTCTTTGTCATACGGGAACCTGTGGAATCCCCGCTGGGAGGTCAGAAAGGTGACCGTATGGCCCAGTGCAGCCAGCTCACGCGCAAGCATGTAACTTCGTCCAAAGCCATCCGCATCCTTGATGCCGTAGTGAGAAAATAATATATTCAATTTACCTTTGTGTAATAAAACTTGTTAAATACCTGCGTAAAAAGCCAAAAACCGACCGGAACATCCCATATAAAAAATAAATCTGCCAGGATTTGCCAAATACAAGCCGGCAAAAATTAAGGTTTGATGTCAAATGGTTTGCTGATTTCAGATCCCTGAAACTCTTAATAAATGATTTCAGGCCCGGGTTTGACGTTCTGGTACCGCTCCCTGAAAGCTCCTGGTGTGAAAAAATCGCTGAATCATAGGATAAAAAAATCCGGATCCCGGCCCTCTTGCAACGAAGGATAAACTCAGTATCTCCATGATAATGCGGAAGTTCAGCTTCGTTGTACAATCCAATTCTGTTAAATACATCAACCGGAATTAACACTCCTTTTCCTGAAAGGGTATCAACAGGGACCAGGCCTGTCCTGTTGCCAATGTTTTCGCCCCACTTGCAGACAGGATAATGATACTTTTTGAAAAGCCTGCTTTGATCGTTTCTTTTAAAAGCAGACGGTTCAATTTTATCATGGTCGGCATAGAAAAGGTTTACTGCTCCAATGATGGATCCGGGATTACTGGCGACGGCTTTGAGTAATTGTTCGATGGCCCCGGGTGCCAGTTCGGTATCATTATTCAGGGTGAAAATAAAATCGTCTTTTCCTGCAGAACGTAGCGCCTCCCTGACACACAGGTTGGTTGCTCCCGTCCACCACATCGCATCGGTTGTTTCCAGGACAACTACCTCCGGATATTGTTCCCGGATCTTTTCCGGGGTTCCATCTGTCGATGCCGAATCAGCCAGGATGATCCTGAAGTTCTGATCATGCTGCCGCATGATACTTTCGATACACCGGATGGTATAGGAAAGCCTGTTATGAACCGGTATGCAGAAACTGATCATCAGTGTGTCATTGTTTTGGCGGAGTTGCGGTTACAACAATGTTGTCAGGAATATCATGTTTGATAACAGCGGCTTTACAAATGACCGGTGAGTTCCCTCTCATTTTTGTCAGGATGGATGGTTGAGCATGTTCCCGCTTCACCGGCAAAGTATTTCATTCAGCGATCCAGCAATATAGTCAATGTCTCCGAAGGAGAGATTGGCATGCATGGGGAGGGTAATCAGGTTTTCGGCTACAGATTCAGTGACAGGCAACGGTTTTGAATTGTCCCTGTAAATCTGGAAAAGGTGTACCGGCGGGTAATGGATACTTGTCTGGATACCTTTTGCATGTAATTCATCCCTGACCTGGTCGCGGCACACCGAGCCGGCCTTATCAAGCAGGACAGGGAAAATGTAGTTGGAACAAAATTCCTGATAGTTCTTAAATGGGATGATCAATCCCTCGATATCCTTTAATTTTTCAATATAATACTGTCTGATTTTTACGCGTTGCTTCAGGTCGCCGGGCAGTTTTTCCAGCTGGACAATCCCGATAGAGGAGCGGATGTCATCCATTCTGTAGTTGTACCCTAATTCGACCACATCATAGGTGGTTGAATGGCCCTTTGACCGCTCATAAGAAAGGGTGGTCATTCCGTGCGAACGTAGTAACCTGACCCGCCTGGCCAGTTCGTCAGAATTGGTTACGAGCATTCCACCTTCCCCTGTACTGATATTTTTGTTTGAAAAGAAACTGAAACATCCTATTTCACCAATGGTGCCGAGTTTTTTGCCTTTGTATTCCGACAAGGGGCCATGACATGAATCCTCCAGGATAAAAAGGTTGTGGCTGGCTGCAATTGCAGAAATCCGATCCATATCACAGGCAAATCCACCATAATGCATGACAACGATTCCTTTTGTTTTTGGCGTGATGAGTCTTTCAATCAGATCCGGATCCATGGTAAGGTTTTCAGGGCTCTTTACATCACAAAAAACTGGAATTGCATTGATATATTTTATTGCATTCGCGGTTGCAACAAAAGTCAGTGAGGGACAGATGATCTCATCCCCCTCTTTTACGTTCAGGACAACAAGTGCAATATGCAGTGCAACGGTGCAGTTTGAAAGGGCAATAGCATGTTTGACATCCAGAAGCGCGGCGAAATTCTCCTCGAACCGGGTAGTAACCGGGCCAGTGGAAATCCATTTGGAACGGAGCGTTTCGATGACAGCGTTTTCTTCCCTTTCATCAAAGTTCAAATCAAATAACGGTATTTTAAAACTCATGGTTAATGATTATTAAGATTGAATCGCGTTCATAAATTGAAATAACATCTTCCCGGCAAGGACCTGTTGCCAATATACTTGTAAGGTCTGTCAAACCGTCAGATTTCTTCGTTTCCCGGGATTTTCATTTTACCGCACTTGACTCCGGGATTGATTTTTTCCCAGCGGGTTCGCTAATGGGGAAGAATTTTTTGATAAATTTCAAATAATCCGTCAATTACGGAGGATGATAAGAAATGTTCTGTAGCAAATTTAAAGGCATTTTTAGTGATAACAGAGGCCCTTGCGGGGTTGTTGAGAAGAAGTTCAACCGCGGAAGCTAACTGTTCAACATTACCCGGCGGTACAGTGATCCCTCTCGCATCGTTTTCCCCCAGCATCCATGAAACTCCCGGGATATGATAGGCTACCACGGGATTTTTAAGCGCCATACTTTCTGCAATACTTCTAGGACCGGTGTCAAAGTAGGTGGGTAAGATATGAACACGGGAACTTTTCATCTCTTTCAGCACATCGGAATGTTCAGGGAGGTATCCTAAAAATGTAATATTATCTTCAATCTGGTATTTAATGATCAACTCCTTCAGATATGCACCGTAATCGCTGGTGAGATGGCCCCCGATGACTTTCGCCCTGATGCCGCCCCTGGTTCTTTTCAGCAAATGAACAAGGGTGATAAAGTCTTCAATCCCCTTACGCTTGACCAGACTGCCGGTAAAACAGATATCGGCATCCTTGCCGGTATCCTGGATGCGGAAGGCCAGGTTTGATATGGGGTAGGAGAGGTAGTCTATGTTGGCCTTCCTGTTGTTTGAATAAAAGTAGTCGTCAAAATCGGGACAATTTGAAATAAAATGTTTTTGTTTTTGCAGGACTTTCTTTTCAAGTAAAAACTGTTTCTTCAGGAACCTGTCGTCAGGGCTTGTTTTCAGGATGTCTGAGATGAATCCCTGGATCCAGACAAAGGAAGGAATGGAGGAATCAAGGAGTGGTAAACTGTAAACATCTTCGGTACCATGGGCCGTAATGATATCAGGGTGATATGATTTGATGACGGTGCCAATTAATTTCCTGAGAATGAAATAGTTGGTCATTGTATCCAGCCTGAAATAGCCGGGAAATCCTCGTTCAATGAAACTTAGCCCTCTTGGTATGATATGATAAGTGATGTTTTTTTCAATGACAACGGTCTTTTTTTTAATGTAGGGTGAGGTTGTGACGACAATCAGCTCCACATCCCGTTCCTTCATCTCTTCAATGAGGTAATGAATCCAGGTAGTCGGATGAAATTTACTGGGACTTACCGTCAGGTTGATCCGGGACTTCAGATAGTAAAGGGAATAATTGCACAGCCAAAGAATCTTCATGTTTTAGCTCAGTTTCCGGATAATTTCAACGAAGGAGAAGAATAGGTTCGGATAAATGCATAGCTGAAGCCAAGCCATATCCATATTAACATGAAATAACTAACTGAAAACATTGTATTAACCTTGTATTCATTGACCAAAAAAAGGATCCACAGGAAGATGAACCCGATGTTAAACGGATAGGCATATGTATTTTCGGTTTTCTTTGTAAGACCAATTAGTTTAACGATGACGATAAGAATTATCAATAAAAAGCAGATTGCTCCTATCCAGCCAAACGTCATGACAAGCGCAAAGTATAGACTGTGAATGTCATAAATGCTCTCACCACTCTGGCCCCAGAGCGTTTTCCCTACCTCGCCGAACCACGCCATCGCATTTGATTCGAACGTTCCATACCCTGATCCAAGCCACCAGGTTCCTTTATCGATACGGCCCAAAGCAAAGGCGAAAATAATCCCACGGTTTATCCCCTCACCCGATGCAACATTGGATACAGTCAAATTGCCAACATCCACATCCGAAAGCCTGTCTTCCAGGGTTCCAAGTCCAGGCAAGTCAACCCCGGCTGTAAAAATCAAGGCAATGAAGGTGAAGAAAATTATTAATTTCAGAGATGAGGAAACCATCCCTTTAAGAATTAAAAAAATGAGGAGAAAAAAAACTGCCAGGAAGACGGAGAAAAACGGGGATCTTGAATTACTAAGGATAATATTGGCAAATGAAAATCCTACAACGATCAAGGATGCAAATTTTGGAAGTTTTAGTTCCTGTTTGAATTTTGGGAAAAGCAAGAAAGGCAGCGCCAGTACGAGCATAAGGAGTGAATATTCGCCGAAAAGAGCACTGCTGTTAACCGTTCCTGATGTCATTGTGGAAGAATAGCCCTTCTCCTGAAGAACCAGGGGAAACATGGGAGAATTCAAAAAAAGGATGCCGGTCCTCTGATTAATAGCCACGATGAAATTATATACGGCCAATACCATCATCAGCATGAAAATTGTCTTTAACCGCTCCCCCGTCAGATCCTGTTTGACAATAAAAAAGAACATAAGGATATAACTTAAAAAGACGACAAATCCTGAAAACTGAGCACCATAGGATACCTTGCTCACAAACACCAGCCCAAGGAAATTTACTGCGAATAGCAGGAAAAATAAAATATTTACGAACCGAAAACTCGGACTGCCAAGCGCAAGAGGTACACCTTTTGAAATTCGCAGGATAATGAGTGTCATCAACGCTAAAATGTTGTACAACCCCCCCTGGTTTGATGCATAATCAAAATGACTTACCACGAACATGAAAAGCACAATTCCAAATTCGTCAGGAGAATGTACATACCGTCGGAAAATCAGAAGGATGATAACTAAAAAGCCTATAAACCAGAAAACAAGACTGGGAAATAGCGGTCGTAACAGCAAATGTCCGAACAATAAAAATAAAAATGAGGATACTAGTGTCTTCTTCAGTTGTTTATTGGGCATTGAATCTGTAGGTTATTAATTAGTTGTTAAATGCACCCTGATTAAAGAGAACGGGTATTTGTGCCTGATTGGTTATCCGGGCACAAACTGGTAATAGGTTGGTCATGCATATTATCACGGAGTGAAATGTAAAAGTTCAAAAATTATTGTGCCTGATCTTAGGAGAAATTCCGTGATAACAAATGATAATAGCAGGTTACTATTCTTTTTGACCTGTTTTTGCCCGAATGGAATTGATAATTTCCATCAGCCTGGTTATCCCCAGTAATTTGAGAAAGATGAAGACGATAAAAATAATCAGCAGTACAAACTTAATGCTGATTACCAGAATCATTGACATAGGGGGCACAAAAAACGCAATGATCACGACGGTGGCTGCAAAGATCACCAGGGTGGCATATAACTTGATAGGATGGGGTACTTTGTAATGTTTTTGCGAATAGTGATAGTTGAAAGTGAAAAGGATCAGGGAAGTGGTCATGCTCCCGATTGCAGCACCGATGGTACCGAAACGTGAGACCAGCAGAAAGCTTGTCGAGATTGCAAAAACAGCCCCGCTGATGTTGATGATGGCGATCACCTTGGTCTTTTTTGCAAGGGCCAGCCCGGGGAAAAAGACTGCTATTTCTGAGAAGAACCGGTCGGTCAGCAAAAAAGGAACAAAAATATAGGCTGAATAATATGCATGGGTTGTAAGAACCTTAAGTAGTTCCCTTGAAAACACAGACAGGGAAACGATAAACACCAGGGCAAAAAAGAGATAGGCTTTAAATATCCTGACGATTTCAAAAGGAGTATTTTCCTTTTTATAGTTGTTGTAAATAAGCGGGGCAACAGAACCCTGGAACCCCTGGTTTACTACAGTAAGCATAGATGCGATACGGGTGCCGATGCCAAATAAACCCAGGTCGGTGAGGGTGAGCAGTTTCGTTATCTGGATCCGCTGGGCATAGTTGATGAAAAAGACACCGATGCCTGATGGTACCAGGGGGATGCTGAATTTCAACATTGTAACGAGTAATTTTTTGCTGAAAACGAATCCATAGGAATCCCTGGATAAAAGGAACCCCAGGACAGCAGCCAGCAAGCCGCCCAGGATCTGGGCATAAAACACCCCGATGATCCCTGTTTTATTAAAAAGGACGAAGTAAATCGTAAGTGAAATGGTAGCCGTCGTATAACAAATTGCCACCAGGCTGTACGATTTGGGTTCAAGGCGCCATCGGATCTGGTTTTGAATAAAATAGTAAAATCCCTGCAGTACCATGCTTATGACAGCCATCCTGAAAATGTTGAGGCTGATGATACCGGCAAGGGCGAATTTTACAATGGGTGCTGAAAAAACCAGCCCGATCAATCCGAAAATAAAAAATGTTATTAAAGTGTATAGGAGTCCTACCGACGCAACCAGCTTTTTCTGATTTTTATCTTCGGCATCGGAAAAGTATAATGCCACCGCCTGGGTGATTTCCATTGGGACCACAATGGCCACGATGGCTCCGATGATTGCGATCAGGTCGATTATTCCGTAATCGGCCGGAGTAAAGACACGGGTATAAAAAGGAACCAGGAATATAGAGATCCCTCTTGAAAGGATCCCCGTAATGCCATAATAGGCACTGTCAGTAAAGAAACGTCTCAGCATCAGAAGTTCAGGCCTTCCCGCTGGCCAGGCGTTATGTTGTGTTTATACCAGTCGCATCCTGCGATATATTCAGTCCAGTGATTACAGATCTTTACAGCATCCGTTTCATCCCATTGTGAAGTAACGCTGGCGTGGTTCCTGAAAAAACCAGGGAAATACTCAGGACTGATATTTTTATTAGCCAGTTTAATAAGGATATCCTCACAAATCCAGTCGATGTTGCCATATTTTTCAACCCATTGCCTTCCACTCATGGCCAGTTTTTTTCTCTCCTCGGCATGGGTGATATAGTAATCCAGTTTCTCTATAAAGTCACCGGGCGTAGTTTTAACCAGGGGAGGATGTTCGGGCATGTTGTAAAAATCTTCCTCGTACCCGGTAAGCAGTACGGCACCTGCGGCGAGTGCTTCAATCCCGAATTTCCCGGGACCTGAAACAAAAGGAGAATATACAAAAATGTCTGATTTTGAAAGAAGTTCAAGGGATTCTGCATGCGTTTTGTTCTCAATGATAATGAGGTCAAAACTATGCTGTTTCCTGATTTTAAATTCGTTTATGGTATCAATGACAAATGAGGAGTTTTTGAAATTTGGTTCTGTAACCCCTACTGATACGACAGTCCTTACACTATCGGGAGCATTGAACCGGATATGTTTCAGATCGACCGGCAACAGGAAATTGTAGTACGGGCGCAGCTGAAGCTGCCCCTGTTCAGGGACAGACAGGATCATGTCGGCATATCTCTCACAGGTTCTTACGTATTGCAGTTTCCCGCCTATCCTGCTTTTCTGGCGGATGGTGTTTTCCATCAAAAGCGTGACATTGGGCAGGGATAGATTTCTCAGCCTGAATTCCTGTATCCACAATGGCATCCAGCGTACATCGCTCCCTACAAATGAGATGATGATCTTTTTATTCAGTAATTTGAGGAGCTTGAAATAAAGGCTGTTCTCCTTCTCCAGGAACCACATCAGGTGGAAGATATCGCAGGTCATGGCTGCCCAGAGGAATACAGCATATTTAACAGGGATCATCACCAGCAGGGTGAAGACCTTTTTTAAAATTCTGTGCTTTTGAATTACCTTCGGGACAATGTCGTGAAGAACAAATGAATATTCATTTTCCCTGAAAAGATCATTTTTTTCATAGGTAAAGATGAATGTGCTGTATCCCAGGCTCTCATAACCTTTTTTGAAATCAGTGAGCTGACCAGCAATATCCGTTGTTCCTAAAAAAATCTTGTTCATTTTCTATACTTGAAAAGCACTTCTGAAAGTTTGTCTTTGTCAGGGAAATTCACAAGAACCCCCATTCCTTTCTTCTGGTAGACCACCATGCTTCCCAATGCAACAGCAGAAGCAGAGGTCTCCTTCAGGACCATGCCGATATGTTCGATACTGCCGGCGCCTCCGTTGGCGATCACAGGGATATTGACTGCGTTGACGATCCTTTTTGTAATCTCCAGGTCAAATCCCTGCCAGGTCCCGTCCATGTTCATCGAAGTTATCAGCAGTTCGCCTGCACCAAGCTTTTCAAGGCTGACAGCCCATTCCACGGGGTCAAGCTCGGTCTTCCTGGTGCCGTCATTTGAATAGACATGGTATTTACCCCAGATATTCTTTTTCACATCCATGGAAACAATAACGCTTTGATTCCCGGAGTGATCGGCAATTTTTGTAACCACGCCGGGATTTTCAATTGCGATGGTATTGAGGACGATTTTTTCGAAGCCGATTGACAGAATCTGCTGGGCTGTTTCCGCATCCCTTACGCCGCCACCATAGGAAAGTGGCATGAAACATTCATTGGCAATCTCGGTCAGGATTTTAAGATCGGGAACCCTTTTTTCCACAGTTGCCCTGATATCAAGAAAGCAGAGCTCGTCAACTTCCAGTTCATTGAAAATCCTTACCGTATTGATCGGATCACCGATATAGTTGTGATGGCCGAACTGTACAGTTTTAACCAGTGACTGGTTGATCAGCTGAAGACAAGGTATGATTCTGGTTTGTAACATAGTCAGATTCCTGCAAAATTTTTCAATAACTGCATTCCAAACCGATGACTCTTTTCAGGGTGGAACTGTGCGCCGAAAATATTCCCTGACTGGACAACGCTGTCGAAAGGATGGCCGTAGGTGGTCTTCATGATCGAATGTGCAGGATTTTTAACGTTCACATAATAACTATGGACAAAATAGAACCGTGAAGCGGCAGGTAACCCGAAGGTAAGAGGTGATGGGTTGACCTCCGCAACCTCGTTCCAGCCCATATGAGGGATTTTCATGCCATTATTCTCAGGGAACAGGAACCTGGAAGTAGTCCCGGGAATCCAATGTAAACCTTCAAGAACTCCCTCTTCGCTGGAATCGGTTAAGAGCTGCATTCCAAGGCAGATGCCTAAAACTGGAATTTTTTTTACCAGGGCAAGCTCGTTCAACACTGGTAAAAATCCGGCTTCACTGATCCTTTTCATTGCCATATCAAAGGCACCAACACCCGGAAGGAGGATTTTGGAGGCTTTGGCAAGTTCACCGGGATTATCCGTTATCCTGGCGGGGGCTCCGATACGCCTGAACATATTCAGTACAGAACCAAGGTTGCCCATGCCATAATCGACAATATCAATCATACTATTTTTGTGGTAATGGGAAACAGAATTTCTGATAAAAACTTTTATAAACGAGGTTCGATTTGTAAAGGATATAAAAGAGCGGGCGTAATAATTCAAACCGCCATTTATAGGTTTTGTAATCGCGGAACGATTTTTTGGGCCGGTTCATGATGGCATCGAACTCTTCATCGCTGATTTCCAGTCGTTTTTTGAAATAGGTTATGAGTTCATCTTCTATAAAAGGCGGGGATGCATAGGTTTTCAGCCCCTCCTCTTTCGGCATCTTGCCGGCCCGTACCAGGGCCGAAAGTGTATTGTTGCGCTGGTCGATATTGAATTTTTCGGGAAAATAAAAACTGTGATTGAATGCGGTCAGCCTGTTTTCGAGATGATGTCCGCCATAATCCAGCCATCCGTATTCCTGTTTAATGAGTTTTTTTGCCTCCTCCTTTGAATAATCGATATACCAAAGGGGCCTGATTTTTTTTATCCGGGCAGCCACCGTCCAGAACATAAAGTGGCTGAAGGTCATATTTGGGAAGGTTTTCATTTTGAGTTTTCCAAAGGTTTTGTGAATCCCCGAAATGTATTTCCCGTCCATATAGGCACTCCCAAGGGGGGATATCCCCTCTTCAATAAAGGAATGGCCTTCAAAGGTGTATTTGATTTTGTGTTTCCATGCAGCGCGGTACATGGTTTCGGCATAGGCAATGTCGGTCGGGGCATCCAGTTCAGGAACACTGGCCAGGAAGAAAGACTTGAAGATATCGTCAGATTCTTTGTTGTCAACGACGTGGGTATACAGATCAACGTTCAGTTTGCTCAGTACCTTCCTGATATTCTCAGTGGCGATGGAGGTATTCCAGGTATTGTCGTAATGTACCGCCAGGGGGCGCAACCCCCAGTCGACAACGCATTTATGCATCATATACGAAGAGTCGGTTCCCCCGCTAACACCTACCACCACATCATATTTTTTTCCCTTACCGGCTTTTTTGATTTTCTCCAGGATCGCATTGAGTTTTTGCTTTCCTTCAGGTTTCCCGGTCTGGTACTCCTCCTTGAATGTTTCAATCATCCGGCAGTAATTGCAAACCCCTTCGCTGTCGAACGAAATGTTCGGGACAGACTCGTCATAGATACAACGGCTGCAAATACGGTAGCCCAGTTTGATCAGATCCTTACCTTTATACATCTTTTTTTATTTAATAATATCACCAGCATGAATGGCAGTGCAACACTCGAATTCATTTACCAGCAGCGAGCCACCCAGACATTTAACGACAAATTTTTTCAGATCCTCCGCAACCCAGATGATCTCGCCCGGCTTCATCTGAATTGTATCTGTACGGGTATCAAATGGCTGTGCTTTCCAGATGGTCATTTTTTCACCGTTAACCTCTGAATAGGCACCCGGATATGGTTTTGTGATAGCCCTGACCAGGTTGTATATTTCAAAAACATCCTGTTCCCAGTTGATTAACCCGTCTTCCCTGGTTCTTTTTTCATAATAATGGCTGGGCCCGATCTGAGGATATGTGGTAAAATTCCCTGAAAGCAGAACCGGTATGTATTTCTTCAATACCTGTGCAGTGACCAGGGAATTCTTGAGATATACCGTAGTACAATCGTCCCATTGATTTATATCCACCATTTCATAGTGGAATATTTCTCCGTCATCCACGCCGGGTTTCATCAGGAAATATTGAAAAATAAACCTCGTCCTGCCCTCTATTAACGACCAGTTGATTGGAGATCTGCCCCGTCCGAATGGCAGAAAGTCCATACTGCCATGAACACCGATGGCCCCGATGGATAGTGTTTCAAGGATGATCTCCGGGAACAGGCGTTGCCACCCTCCCTGTACCAGCAAGTCAAACTGCTGATCCCTGAAAAAGGCGATATCGAGATCATCTTTCAGGGAATATTTTTTTGCAAAATAAACAGGGATATGGTATATGGCTGCCAGATCTTCAAATGATTTATATCCTGACACCTTCTGATCTGTTGCTTTTTCTTCCGTGATGGTGACAAAATAGCTGAATTCGATGCCATGTTCCAGCAAGATTTTGACCAGGTCCCATCCCGTTTCATGGCACCCTGCCATCACGATTTTTTTGGTTGTGTTCATCACCAGTCGATTATTGATCGGCCGAAAAATGCCAGGTTGTCAATATATTGTTGCTTGTTCTTTTCCGCCCGCTTGTCTAAACAACGCCAAACTTTGTCTTTTGGAGAAAGCACCTTTTCTGTCCACCATTCCGGATGGGTAAGCACCTGTAATTTCTCAGGATGCCGGTCGTTTATCAACTCCGTCAAGCCTAAGAAGCGCCAGTAACCATTGGAATCGGAGCAATAGGCAACATTTTTCTTCAATTCATCCGCATAGGTGTTGATCATCCCGGCATAACTCCATTTGTCAAATTTAAGGATCTCTTCCGTGGGATTATGAAAGGAAAAAACAGTTACATCAACCCCGAATATGTGTTCAATTATACCTGATTCAAACCTGAGGTTTTCTTCCAGCCCTGCCTCATCCATTATGCCGTAGAATGAGGGATCAAAATGCAAGGCGATATGATGCCCAAGGTTAATGATCACACTGATCATTTCCGAAATTGATTTCTCAAAAATGTTGTAGAATTCACTGTGCAGGAGAAGGAAATAGGTTGCTTTCAGGTTTTGTGCATGTTCGATCCTGGCCAGGTTCAGGGCTTCATGGATAGAGAAATCCACATCATGCCGCCAGATGACAAACGGGGTTTCAACAGTGGCAAGATACTGGTCGTAGGAGATAAACCTGTATCGTTCGCCAACGGCGGCGATCATTCCTGAATAATAGGAATGGGTGAATTCATCAAACTTATAGATTTCCCTGTTCGTATCTTTTTTCATGGAGACTCCCTGTGACTTGTTTATAGCCAGTAATGTAGTGTAACCTCTTCGTAAACAGGAAGAAAACCACTGTTATAATGAAGCCTTGCAGAGAGGTGGTTTTTCGTTGCATATCCCGAATCGACAAATTCTCCTCCGGCTTGTTTAATATAGGCAAGGGTTCCTTCAAAAAGAGATTTTCCCAGCCCTTTTCCCCTGAAGGTCGAGTCAAGGGCAAGGGATTGCAACCTGCCATAAGGGGTGCCCAGTTGTTTTGAAAGGGTTTTGTCCATTTCAAAAACAAAGTAGCCGGCTACGATGCCCTCCGATTCTATAACGGCAATGGTGCCGTGACGGTTGAAAGCTGATTCCACCCATTTTGCATACATCGTGTTCACCAGGTGTTTTGGGAATCTTGCATCACAGTGGAAATGACCACGGTCATATTGGTAATGAGCTGCAATATATTTGACACGATCAAGATCCGCTGGCTTCATAAGCCGCAGATTGCCGGGAAGTTCCCCTGCGAATGACGACAACCGGAGTACAGGCCAGATCATATCATCATAGTATCTGAATCCGGTATCTTCAAGAACATGAATCGATGAAAGGTCATCACCCTGGAATCTGGCTGAGACAAAGGCAATACCTTTCCCTTTCAGGAAAGAGACACATTCTGTCAGCAGATTCAATTTCAGGTTCTCCCCGGTTTCTGTCGACGAGGCAAAAAATACCTTAATCCCGGCCATTTTAATCCCGAAATGATCCTTGTCCCAGTCAGAAATGCGACAGCCAACCAATGCCATATCAGAGTTCTGCTCTGCTGCGAACAGAATCCACTCTTTTGATACAGAGACAGATAACAGGGTGTCCCTGAAGATGTCGACCCAGCCCTGCCTGTTTTGAGCAGGGTAATGAGTATATTGATTATACGGATAACCCAGGAGCCCGTGTTCAGCCTCTACGGGAATGTTTTTAATGAATTCCGGGGTGATCAATTTCTGGTAATTCAAATTAATGAAGTGTTAGTTAATATCAGCCTGTTATAAGAAAAGCTGACACCATGTTTCAAAGCACATAAGGGACCACAGCAAAAGCCGTTTGTTTTGTTTTTCGTCAATATGGTGTTTGAGCGTATTAACGATAAATTCATGGTTTATAATATCGGAAGAGGCAGACTTCCTGCCCAGCAGCAACTCCTTCAGAAAATCGGCATTTTCGCCGCGGTACCACGACTCGTCGGGAGCGGAGAAGCCCTGTTTCGGACGGTTTACGATTTTTTCAGGAATGAATTCCTGCATAGCCTGTCGGAGAACGTTTTTCCCATCATTGAACTGCAGGTAAACCTCGCGTTTGTTCCTCGTTTCGTTCTCATCAATTTTTTTCATATTTTCCAGGTTGGCCAGTTTATGCCGAACCGGGATCTTCTGGGCAAAATTCACCAGGTCATTGTCGAGGAATGGGAATCTCTCCTCCAATCCGTTGGCCATGGCGAGTTTATCCCCCACGAGCAGCAATCCGGGTAAAAATGTCTTGATCTCAAAATAGAGACTGTTCTGGATGTGTTCTTCGGGGGTTTGATATTTGAGTTTGCTGTTGAATTTGAAAACCCGTTCAAAGATTTTCCGGGGTTCGCTGATATCGATCTGCGAGAAGACATTTGGGGTGAACAACATTTTCTTTTCATGATCGGGAACCAGCCGCTGCCAGAAATTATAGTAATTGTCAAAAAACTCCTGCTGGTCCATCGATTTAAAAACCCGGTAGTACCGCCATGGATAACCACCAAACAATTCATCGCCGCCGGTACCCTGCAGACAAACCTTCACAAATTTCGAGGCAAGTCTGCTGATATAATAATTCGGATAACTCATTCCGACCCGCAAATCCTCAAGATGCCAAACCACTTTTGGCAGCGACCAGCTTAAATCACCGGCATTGATAACCTGTTCGAAATGTTCCGTTTTGAAATGATTTGCCATCAGTTCGGCATCCCGTCGTTCGTCGTAGTTTGCCTCTACGCCGGTAACCTCCGACATGTCGAAGCCACAGGTGAAGGTGGATAGGCGCTTGACCTGTTCTGATGCGATCGCAGTGATAGAACCGGAATCCATCCCGCCTGACAGGTAGGACCCTACCGGCACATCGGCAATCATTTGCCGGACAACAGCTTGTTTCATAAGCCGTTTGGTCTCGCTTTTCGCCTCCTCAAAGGTCATGTTTTCATCCGGTGAACTGAAGTCAAAATCCCACCAGGCATGATGTTTGACCTCTTTTGATTTGCTGTCAATCCTAACCGTATTGGCGGGTGGGAGCATGTACACATCCTGGAAAAGGGTTTGGAAAGTGAACATGTTCTGGAAGGTGAAGTATTCGTTCAGTGCACAGGCGTTCAGCCTGACCCTGAAATCGGGATGTGCCATAATGGCCTTGATCTCGGAGGCACACACCAGGGTTTTCCCGTTAAACCAGTAGTAGAGGGGTTTAACCCCAAAACGGTCGCGGGTCAGGAAAAACTCCCTGGTTGATTTCCGGTAGGCTGCGATTGCAAACATGCCGTTGAAACGTTCAAAAAAACGAACGCCATAGGCCGACAGTCCCTCCGTAATTATTTCAGTATCGGTACCGGATACAAATCCGTGTCCCATAGCGTGTAACTCCTGTTTGAGTTCGAGAAAATTATAGATACAGCCATTGAAAGAGATTACCCAGTCCCCATCTTTCGACATCATGGGCTGGGCACCTTTCAGGGATGTATCCAGGATTGACAGGCGCCGGTGACCGATCCCGACATTTTCGTGGATATATATTCCATCCCCGTCAGGACCGCGATGCGCCAACGCGGTCGTCATGGCCATCATGGTCGAATGGGCAACAGGTTCGCCGCTAAGGTTGAATACACCGGTAATTCCGCACATAATTATAGGATAGCCAAAAGTTTTGAGACAATATATTCCTGCTGCGCTTCGGTAAGTTCATGGAACAATGGCAGGGTAAGACAGTTGTTGAAAGCATAGATACTCCCGGCCATATCACCTTTTATTTCGATCAGGGGATTGTTCTGAAACGCTGGATGCATATGGAGGGAATAGGTTCCGATCTGTACCTCGATATTTTCCTCCCGCATTTTTGCCATGACGGCATCCCTGTTCTCGACAAAAATACAGAACGACTGGCGACTGTGTTTTCCACCCGGGATGATCTCCTGGAATGCAATTTTCGGATTGGATTTCAGTAACCTTACATAATTGTCCGATAGCATGATCCTGCGATCCAGCAGTTCATCGATATACTGCATCTGTACCAGTCCAACTGCTGCCTGGATATTACTTAGTTTATAATTTGTGCCGATCCTTAGAAAACAGATTTTTTCACGGTCTGCGGCAGGTCCCATGCCGAAGTGTTTATAGGAATTCATCCAGTCGGCCCACTCATCGTTGTTGGTGGTGATCATACCCCCTTCGCCGGTGGTGATGAATTTCCTTGGATGAAGACTGAATACCGAAATATCGGCAAAACTCCCCACCTTGACGCCTGACAATTCTGCGCCAATGGAGCAGGCTGTATCCTCAATGATATGGAGATTGTACTGAGCCTTGATACGGTTGAGAATTGAATAGTCCAGCGGGTTTCCGAAAAGTGAAACGGGGATGATGGCTTTTGTTTTAGGCGTGATCGCCTTTTCAATGGCCTCATAGCTTATCAGCATCGATTTTGGCTCGACATCCACGATGACAGCCTTGGCTCCGACGATGGCCACAACCTGCGCAGTAGCAGGGTAGGTGTAATCAGGAACGATTACCTCGTCGCCGGGGCCGATGTTCAGGCAACGCAGTGCCATTTCAAGCCCTGTGGTACAAGAGGTCACCGCGATGGCATGCGAGCAGCCAATGAATTCTTTAAATACCGTTTCGAATTCATGGGTTACCGGGCCTTCAGTAAGGTAACCTGAATCGAGCACCTCCATCACTTTCGCTTTTACAGCATCGTTGACAAAGGGTTTAATAAGGGGAATTTTCATAAACAAAACTATTTTTGGTCAATACCTTTAAAAATACGCCAGTTGATTAATTTTGACAAACCCTCTTCCAGTGAATAGGAAAACCTGAAATCAAGTTCATCTTCTGCCTTTTTTCGTGAACCTATCCTGTTCTGGACAAACTGGCGTGCATCATCGGCGCTGTATGGCTGATAATTCACGGTCAATCCTGAAGATTTTAGCTTTAAGATCAGTTCACAAAGTTCACGAATGGAGGTCTGCACTTCGGTGCCGACATTATAAAAACCGAGTTTTACATCGCTTTCCAGGGCCTTGAGATTACAGGTGGCAACATCCTCCACATAGATGAAATCATAAGCCTGGCTGCCGTCACCATTAATGGAGGGAGCCTCATTTGCCTCAATCTTGTTCAGCATGATGGGAATGACCCCCGTGTAGGCTGCATGCTGGTCCTGACCCGGGCCATATACATTCATATACCTCAGCCCGACAACCTCCAGCCCGTACCGGTCATGAAATGCAGTACACATGGCTTCACCTGCAATTTTGGTGGAGCCGTAAAAATTCCGGTTGTTGAAAGGATGTTCTTCGGTCATCGGGACCTCGATAGCATCTCCGTAAACCGAGGCGGATGACGAATAGACCAGCTTTTTAATTTTATGTTTAACGCAGGCTTCCAAAACATTAAAAGTACCCTCGATATTCACATGAAAAGCTGTCCTTGGGAAATCCTTGCAATGGAGCAGCCACATAGCGGCCAGGTGAAAAACATAATCCTTTCCCTCGATGGCTTTGTCGAGAATGTCGATATCGCGGATATCACCACCCAGGGGGTAAACCCCGCACCGGGGATCAGCCAGGCAGTCAGTGATGTTTTCAAGCTTTCCCCTGGTGAAGTTATCGTAAATTTCCAGTTCGGCAAGGTCATGTTTAAGAAGTTCCTTAACTACATAACTTCCGATAAAACCTGCACCTCCGATTACCAGTATTTTGGATCCGTTAATTTTCATTTTGATCAAATTTATATGGTTATTTTTGTTAAAACAGACATTTGTGAAAATTTGTTTCAGGCATTGATTACATTGAATATGGAATATTTTTCTTTAGTACCTGGCCCATGTTTTTAATCGGAAATGGAAGCGAAATAGCCGTAAACAGTCTACTTCAGTTTGAAAAGGGATACTAGTCTTTTCATTCGTTGACGTAAAGGGTAAAATAATGATTTTTTATTGATATGATACCTGAAATGATAGGCGTCATACCGGGTATTGCACGCTACAGCAGCAGGCTCAGACCTTATGGTTAAAGCTGCATGCAGATCCACCTTGTATTTGAATTCCATTTTCGAATGTGTGCCGATATGGCCAATGTTTTTTACCAGGTTGATTTTCGGGATCAGTGACAACCCCCCCGATCTCATCCTGGCAAAAAACCATCTCATGGCCCAGGGCCTCCTTATGTCGTTGTAATAAAGGTCGAATTTTTCAGTGAAATAATCCCTTTCAGCAGAGTCGGCGAAGGTTGCTGATAACCATGAAGAATTGCGCACTAAAGGCCATTCTGTCATCTCATAATCGAACTTCGCCCACGCCCTTTTCCAGGTTGCCCAACCCCATATATGGCCATATTTTGCGATGATATAATCATCAGCAGTAAAATTGTGCTTTTCAGTATAATTGTTTCCGGCTACCTGTACAATTTTTTCATCGTCAAAATAGAGGTCAAGGCAATGGTTGCAAAACATGAAAAAATTCATGGATGGGATACAGTCATCCTCAAGGATAATAAGCTTTTCTTCATGTTCAAATGCCCAGCTGATCGCCCCGGAGACCCCTATGCCGCAACCCTGGTTGGTTTCAGAAAAGTTTCGGAATACGTCACAGTTCCAGTCTATATGCGAGATGATCTCCATAATATCTTTGCGGGCTTTGGCATCTGTGGCATTGCCTTTTCTGGGACCATCATTAAAAATGTAAAATCGATCGGGTATATATGCTCTTATGGCATTAAAAACCTGTTGTGTCAGGTCTGGACGGTTAAAAGTAAGAAGCAGGACAGGAGCCTTATTCATTGCGTTGGTCAGGATATGATCATTCTTGATTTATTGTTCCCGGAAGAAAAAATTTCGTACAATCGTAAAGAAAATACCGGTCCCATTCCTGTGTGCCTGATTTTTCTTTGTGAAAAATGGTGAAAAAAATTTCAGGAATCAGAATTGCTTCTAAATTTGCAAAATCTGAATCCAATGTATTTCAAATTGATGAAAAATCCTTTACAATCCCGGAAGTTTTTCTTTTTCCTGATAATCATATTGTTTCTCACCGCAAACTCGATTTTTGTTGTGTTACATTTCGATGAAATTTATGTTGTGCATAAATTCCTGAAAAATAATTCAATCCTGTTCGGGGAGCAATCCAAAAAGAATGCATTTATCATATCTGACAAAATCAGGAGTGAATTTGAAGTAGACACCACAAAATGGAAAAACAGGTCGACTGATTATGGGAAAATGCCATTTTTCAGGTTTTCGGTCAAGAAATTATTAATTGCGCGGGAGGCTTTATGCGGCGGTGGCGCGCGGGTACTGTGTCGTTTGCTGCTGGAATCAGGCTATGATGCCACCCGGGTTGTGTTGTTCACCAGGAACTTCGGAGCCCTTGGACATGTCGTTGTTTCGGTAGTCATAAAAGGGAAAGAATACTGGATCGATACGCTGAACAGCCCTGAAGATTTGAACGACCTGATGAAGAACAATGATATCAATGCCTTAACTGTGAAGATCATTCCTTACCAGCAGCGGTACAATCCCAGGTATATTAATGTAAAATACAGCCAGGATTCGCTGGTCAATAAATTTCAGCACAGTTACATTGCCTATTCTTATGAAGCACTTCCCTTTTCAAAAATATTGAATTTGATCGGCGTTGATGTGTATGTGTTAAATCTTAAACGCCCGCCTTATATTTTCTCCTATTTTGCCGAATCGGTTTATCTGCTTTATGCTCTTACCTTTTCACTGTTTTTTATCCTGTTGGTGCTAGGGGGATATTTCATCTATTTCGCAGTCAAGGCTTCATTAAACTTCAGAAGAAGATATACCATAAATAACAGGTGATATCGTAACATGGAATAAGGCAGGGCAGGTAGCGTCAGATTCCCTTTACCTCACGTTTTATCCTTGCCAGGTGTCCCCGTCCGAGGGCTTTTACTTCACAACCCAGCTCAAAGTAGCGCCTGATCTGAACATCATTTAAAATTCCAAAGGCATCAATAACTGCAACCGGACCTCCTGCCCATTTTACAATGTCATCAGGATTCAGGTTATTGTACTGTGAATGGGGCACAGCCAGAATCACGGCTTCGGCGCCCTCGAGCGATTTGGCAAGGTCGTTTTCAACCACAGTCTGGGTAAGTCCCTCCTGGTTGCGGAAGAATCTTTTCCACGAACTGCCCGGAGATGGATAGGTGTCCTGTTCTTCAAGTTCATACCAATGGTCGACATAGGGGTCGTGGACCTTGATTTCGGCACTCATTTCAGTAAGCTTGCGGACAACCAGTTCGCTGCCGCTGTAGCGGGTATCGCCTACATCCTGGCGGTAACTGGCACCGCACAGCAAAACCTTTGAACCTGCGATATAGCGGCCCATGTTACGCAGGGCGTCGCGGGTGAGTTCGGCCACGTGCAGCGCACGGGTGTCATTGATGTCGATGGCGGTAGGTGTTATTTTAAACAGCTTGTCGCCATCCTCAAAGCCCAGGATGTGTTTATAGGCCCAGTAACCCAGCCCGCCGTCCTTGGGAAGGCAATAACCGCCGATGCCCGGACCTGGAAAAATCATATTGCTGTGGGTGGGACGCATCTTGATGGCATCAATCACCTTGATCAGGTCAACACCGTTGCGTTCGGCAAAAAGGCTCCATTCGTTCAGGTAAGCCAGGATAGTCGCCCTGTATGAATTTTCCACGATCTTGGTGGTCTCTGATTCAATGGGGCGGTCCATGACGGTTAAGGGGAAATCTTTGGTATTCAATACCTCATGCAGGAATTTCTCAACCCGTTTGCGGGCCTCCGGGTCACATCCCGAACATACGCGCCAGAAATCACGGATGCTGGCTACATAATGTTTGCCGGGCATCACGCGTTCAAAGCTGTGCGCCAGCAACGGCGTAATGTTCATTCCCCGTTTTGAGAATTCTTTCTTCAGGATCGGCCAGGCAACAAATTCGGTGGTGCCGGGGGCGACGGTGGTTTCAATCAGGACCAAACAGTTGGGCTGGATCTTTTCGCCAATGGTGCGCATGGTGTCTTCAAGGGCTGCCATGTCGGCTTCGCCGCTCTTCATGTTCCCGAGCTCCTTTTTGGCAAAGTCGCATTGTACATCGACCACCACACAGTCGGCAAACTGAAGGCATTCGCTGTTATAGGTGGCGGCGAGGGTCTTGTCCTGCAGAACACAGCGTTCGATGAGAACGGCCACCTCAGGATCTTCAGCTTTGATGGGCGCCTCTCCGCGGTTGATCATCGGGATCTTCCAATAGGAGCGGGTAGATGGACGCTGGCATCCAATTACAAATTTGGAATTTTTCCCGTTGGTATCTTTGGTATCGGCTACAATGGCAGCCATGACCGCGCCCACAAACCCCAGGCCCATCACGACCACAATTTCTTTCCCCTCGTTACGGGCTTGTTTAACAAGTGATTCAATGCGTATAAGTTCATCGGAATAATCTTTTGCGGTCGGGAGAATAAAGTTTTCTCCGGACGGACTAACAGAGCTGGGTTTGGTTTTTTCAGGTTCCATAGGGCATTGTTTAATGGTTGTCGTATTTTATGATAGGTTGCCAGGCCGGCAACGGAGTTATTGATATCGGGAATAAACGGATCTGATGCCGTCTTCAATGGAGATGAAATCGGTAACCCCCATGGCGCGCAGTTTTCCGACATCCATGAGTTTCTTAAGCGTGCCGTCGGGTTTGGTACTGTCCCAGAGAATTTCACCGGTAAAACCAACGGTTGATTTGATGAGCCGGGCAATTTCGGCGATGGTCTGGTCAACCCCGGTGCCAATATTGAGGAAGGTGACCTGTGAACCGTAGCGTGCAGCTAGTCCGGCGACATCGACCTCTTCAACAACCTGCACACAGGCGGCGGCCATGTCGTCAACATGCATGAACTCCCGGAAGACCTTTCCGGTACCCCATAGGGAGAGGCTGACCCGCCGTGGCGAACTGCGGTCGGCCGGAGAATGGCCCTGGCCTGAAATGGCAGCGGTGTTGCCGGCTTCTACCGCAATCCCGTACTTTTCCAGGATGTGGATTATTTCTCCCTCGGCTGATCTTCCGTTAATCCCTTCGATAGGCCGTTTATCGAGGTCTTTTCTGATTCCTTCCAGGTTGACGGTTTCGAGGCACATCGCCAGGTGCATTTTCCGGATGATGGCCGGGAGCACATGGGATGTTTCAAGGTTGTAGTTGTCGTTCGGTCCATAAAGGTTGGTGGGCATCACCGAAATAAAATTACAACCGTACTGGCGGAAATAACTTTCACAAAGTTTGATCCCCGCAATTTTGGCTATGGCATAGGGCTCGTTGGTTTGTTCGAGGTCGCCGGTCAACAGGTATTCCTCCTTTAAAGGCTGTGGCGCATTTTTCGGGTATATACAGGAACTTCCCAGGAACAAAAGTTTCTTCACCTTGTGCAGGTATGCCTGGTGGATGATGTTTGCCTCGATCATCAGGTTTTCATAGATGAACTGGGCCCGGTAAATATTGTTGGCCATGATGCCACCCACTTTAGCGGCGGCAAGAATGACATACTCCGGTTTTTCGGCAGAAAAGAACCCTGCAACCGCCGGCTGGCTGGTGAGGTCGAGTTCTTCGACCGTGCGGCCGATAATATTGGTATAGCCTTTTGCCTGGAGAGAACGTGAAATGGCTGAACCTACCATCCCGGTATGACCGGCAATATAGATTTTCGAATGTTTATCCATTATTCGAAATAGTTAAGTGTATTGAAACCGTTTTCCTTCAGGAATTTTTCCTTTTGCATCAGCCTCAGATCGGAACTGATCATATCGGTTATCAGCATATCCAGGGTGTACCGGGGTTCCCAGTTTAACACCGTTCTGGCTTTGGTGGCATCTCCAACCAGGATTTCCACCTCGGTTGGTCTGAAATACCGTGGGTCGATTACGACCACCTCTTTGTCGATCAGGTGGTTATATGTCGGATTTTGACTATCCAGAACCGTTCCTTTTTCGTTGACTCCCTCTCCCGAGAACCCGATGGTCAGCCCTAATTCGAGAAAAGCTTTCCTGATAAATTCCCTGACTTCTGTCGTGATCCCGGTGGCAATGACATAATCGTCGGGGGTATCATGCTGCAGAATAAGCCACATTGCCCTGATATAATCCTTGGCATGCCCCCAGTCACGCTGCGATGACAAATTTCCCATGTAGAGCTTGTCCTGAAGCCCAAGAGCGATTCTGGCCACGGCCCTGGTTATTTTCCTGGTCACGAATGTTTCGCCCCGGATCGGCGATTCATGGTTGAACAGGATGCCGTTGCACGCAAAAAGGTTGTATGCTTCGCGGTAATTAACGGTGATCCAGTAGGCGTAAAGTTTGGCTACGCCGTAAGGGCTTCTTGGGTAAAAGGGTGTTTTCTCCGTTTGTGGAATTTCCTGGACCTTGCCATATAATTCAGAGGTTGATGCCTGGTAAATCCTTGTTTTTTCGGTCAGCCCAAGAAGCCGGATCGCCTCGAGTATCCGCAGCGTGCCTGTCCCGTCTGCATTGGCCGTATATTCCGGTGTGTCAAAACTTACCATCACATGACTCATGGCGGCAAGGTTGTAAATTTCATCGGGTTGGGTTTCCTGGATCACCCGCGTGATATTCAGCGAATCGGTAAGATCCCCGTAATGGAGGAAAAGATTCTGGTTTTTCGTATGCGGGTCTTGGTACAGGTGATCAATCCTGTCGGTATTAAAAAGAGATGACCTTCTTTTAAGTCCATGGACAATATATCCCTTTTTTAAAAGGAATTCGGCTAAATAAGCGCCATCCTGCCCGGTGATACCGGTTATCAGCGCTGTTTTGGGTGAGTTCATATGAATCAAACTAAAAAATTGTTTTCCAGGCCTCTTGTGTTATTAAAGCAGTATAGTTCCCGCTGTGAATTATAGACTCCAGTAGTTCAGCTCCTGAATTGCTTTCCGGTATATCCCTTTCACATCGATGATAATCCCTTTGGGGGCGGAGATGGATTTAAACCAGGTTTCCGTGAGTTCTGTGAATGGTTCATGGTTTACGGCAACGATCACGGCATCATAATCATCCCGGAGGGTGTCGGCCAGTCCGAAACCATATTCATGCATCAGTTCGTCGCTGCTGGCATAGGGATCGGTAACATCGACCGAGATGCTGTATTGTTTAAGTTCGCTTACCAGGTCGGCCACGCGTGAATTGCGGATGTCACTTACGTTTTCCTTAAAAGTCGCTCCCATCACCAGCACCCTGGTATTGATGATGTTCTTGCCTGCCTTGATAAGTAGTTTTACGCATTGCTTGGCTACATAAAATCCCATGCTGTCGTTAACATACCTCCCGGCATTGATAACCCTTGGATGGTAGCGGTATTCCTCAGCCTTATAGGTCAGATAGTAGGGGTCCACGCCGATGCAGTGGCCGCCCACAAGACCAGGATAGAATTTGAGAAAGTTCCACTTGGTGCCGGCTGCTTCAAGCACATCGTAAATGTTGATATGCATCCGGCCGAAGATGATTGAAAGTTCGTTCATAAACGCAATGTTCACATCGCGCTGCGTGTTTTCAATGATCTTTGCCGCCTCGGCAACCTTGATGGTAGGCGCCCTGTGTACGCCGGGCTTTACAATCAGTTCATACACTTTTGCAACCTGGTCAAGTGATTCCTCGTCACAACCCGATACAATTTTAATGACGCTGGTCAGGGTATGTTCCTTATCGCCCGGGTTGATGCGTTCGGGAGAAAATCCCACCTTGAAATCCTCGATGAATTTCAATCCCGACAGGTTTTCCAGGATGGGCACGCAATCTTCCTCCGTAGCACCGGGGTAAACGGTTGATTCGTAGACCACGTAATCCCCCTTTTTTAAAATTTTCCCGACCGTCCGTGTGGCCGCCAGCAGTGGCGTAAGGTCAGGCAGGTTGCGCTTGTCAACAGGTGTTGGCACAGCTACAATGTGAAAACTGCATGATTTCAGATCCTCTGCGTTTGCCGTGATGAGAATATCGGTGCCGTCAAAGGCCTCAGGAGCCAACTCCCCGCTTGGGTCGACCCTGTTTTTCATCATGGCAACCCGGTCAGGCTTGATATCAAAGCCTACAACCTTAATTTTCCGGGCAAATTCCAGTGCGATAGGAAGCCCTACATAGCCCATCCCGATAACGGAAAGGGAGCTCTCTTTTTGCAATAGTTTTTCGTAAACAGTCATAAGTTTCATTTTTTCCACACCAGGAGTGCATCCCGGTTATTTTTAATAAAAGCTGGTTCATCAGTCAAAGAATAGGATCTGACGGCAATATCCCTTTTGATAAGCCTCGTTGTCTTCTCAACAAGGGTATTAAGGTTTTCCTGATCAACAGGACCGCCAAAAACAACCAATTCCAAGGACGAGTTATCAGGACCTTTTACCATCATCCTATTTATGTAAGCAGATTCGATATTCACCAGTTTATCGATGACCTGGCTGATGATGGTGTCAATCCCGGTATGTTTCCGCAGGATACTACGCAGATCACTGTATAGCGGATGATCCCGGTTGGCTGAAAACATTTTTTTGTTCTTCACCTCCCAACTTATCAGCAACCCGGCTGCTTCAAAACGGTTCAGTTCAATGCGGATGGCATTGGTCGACTCGCCAAGTTCCTCCTCCAACCCACGCAGGTACGAGGAGGCATCAGGGTTGATAAAAAACCTGAGCAGCAGTTTAACCCTTGTTTTATTGGTGATTAAAGTGTCGAGCAAAATTTCTGAAAATTTAAGAAAACCGGCTCCCGGTAAATGATGGGATAAATACATCGGTTTTGATCCGATTTTTCCTGTTTACCGGCACAGCTTCGCCCTTTCGGTCACAGGAACCATACTCCAATTCAATTGAAAAAAAACGGTGTTACTGCTTCGGAAAAACAAGCAGTAACTACCGTATGCTTATTTTATCAACATGCTCTGGCCGGAAACAACATCGATCAACAGGGGCGAAATGGTAAATGAAATTACCTGTTGCAGCTGATCCAGCCTGAGGATGACCTTTTTCTTGTTTGCTATGGTAACCAGTTCCCCGGTAAGTCCCATCAATGGCCCGCCGTTAATCCTGACCCGGGTTCCGGGCCGAAAGGTGTCGGGTAACGATTTGGTTTCAACCATCGAGCTGGTAATTGATTTCAGGATGTCGATTTGTTTTTCGGGAATTGTCGCAGGCCTTCCCGAAAACCAGACATACCGCACTGCCCCCGGGGTATTCAGAACTTCATAATAATCAGGTGATTCTACTTTCACAAAGCAGTATGACCGGATAAGAGGCTCTTCGACAACCTTTTTCCTGTCGCTCCATTGCCTGACTACCTTATGCAGGGGCACATAGGCTTCGATCCCCTTTGCCGACAACAACTCCATCAGGCGTTTTTCAAAACGGGACCGGGTGTAAACTGCATACCACAGCGAATCCTGAAGCTTAACTTCCGAAAAATGGTCACCGGGTATGCTCTCTGCCATAAATAGTCATTTCGCCGGAATCGCCCTTCCCTGCTGCAAAAGGCGCTGTTGGGAAGGTTAATCCGGATATCCCTGAAATTGAGTAGCAAAGATACTCATAATTTTTTACTGCCACAAAATATTTCGCAGAATTCATAGAAAATTAATGTTAAGGTTAAAACCTAACATACTGGTTTTGAGTGTTAATATGAGTAAAGGTACACAATAACAATAACATAGCAAATGGCGGTGTAAACGGCAAATGGTAAAGACATGCGGGGATATTACTGGGACTTCTGTTGTTATGGCTTTTCAGCAAATTTCAAAATTTTTGCAGGAACTCCGGCAACCGTCACAAAGTCACCATATGACCTGGTAACAACAGCCCCGGCCCCCACGATGCTGTGGTTGCCGATTTTCTTCTCCGGTAGGATGGTCGAATTGGCTCCGATGTAACACAATGACCCTATCGTTATTCTGCCGAGAATCACCGCATTCGGGGCGACGGTCGTATAGGATCCGATCACCGAGTCATGCATGACATTGCAGGAGGTATTGAGTTTGACAAAATCGGAAATCACTGCATTAGCCGAAACATTTACACCGGTCTGGATTACCACGCCATTTCCGATCGAGGCATATTTTGAAATCGTAGCCCCGGGGGAGATCAGGCTGATAAACGGGTAGCCGTATTTCTGGTATTCAAGGATCAGCTTTTTCCGTAATCCAGGGTCGTCAGGCGTAATCAATACCGGTATTTTATTGAATTTTTCCGGTTGGTTAAACGCTGTATTATCGGTGCCAAGGATCTCATACCCCATGAATCTGGCAGTGAGGGTGTTGTCAAAAATTCCTCTGATTTTATAGTTACATGCCTCACATAACTCAACGATCTCGGAAAACGCACCCACCAAAAGAATCTCTTTCATCGGCATAACAGGTGTAATTTTTTATTGAACCTAATGTTGGTCGTGCAAAAATGAAGTTCCCACACAGCAGCAAATCAATGAGAAACGGAGAACAGAGCGGGTACTGGCCCTTTGACCAGATTTTTCATAAACTTTTCATACATGCGACCTGCCTGTATAAGGGCAATTCCTGCCATTGGCTGTCTCCACTAAAAGATGGCAGGTACTTCACCTTTTACGACCTCACAGAGCAAAGATAATCCTATTTTTTTTCCGGGCTTAAACATTTTACCTGGAAAAGTATTGGTCCCGGATGATGGAATCGGCATAACCTGTTGACAATGAATTGGAATTCGCGGTTTAATGCGCATGGTTGCCGTGGTTAAACCAGGGTGACTGATCATAAAGGGCCTGTTTTTATAGCGAAGAGTGGTTGCTGAATGGAGTTCCATGCAGGGATGCCTCTTCCCGGGAAGGTCACTTCCCCCTGAATTGACATGGTTGGGGTAAATAACATAATTCTCATCAAACCATGTAATTATATGCAGGATATATTTTAGCGACCTGCATTTTTGTTATTTAATTTGTTTAGCCGTATCTTTGCACTCTTTGTAAAAATCCGAACAAATATGAGTTTAAGAGCAAAAACTACGGAATTAAAGAGAAGGATGCAGGAAGCTTTTAAAGGGGGTGGTGAACAGGCCCTTGAAAAGCAAAAGGCTTCGGGGAAAATGACCGCCCGCGAACGAATTATCGCCCTTCTTGATCCCAACTCTTTCCACGAATACGATCTTTTTGTCAAACATGCCGGGCAGGATTTCGACATGGATAAAAAATATTTGCCGGGCGATGGTGTCATCACCGGAACCGGATCCATCAACGCCTGGCCTGTCTGTATTTTCGCGCAGGACTTCACGGTTGCCGGCGGTTCGTTGGGGTTGATGCATGCCAAGAAGATCACCAAGATCATGGACCATGCCATGAAGATGAAGGTGCCCCTCATCGGGATCAACGATTCGGGTGGCGCCCGTATCCAGGAGGGGGTTAATTCCCTGGCTGGTTATGGAGAGATATTCTACCGCAACACCCAGGCTTCAGGCGTGATCCCACAGATTTCGGTCATCCTGGGCCCCTGTGCCGGTGGTGCTGTTTACAGCCCTGCCCTGACCGACTTTGTTTTTGTGGTCGACAAGATTTCCAAGATGTTCATTACCGGGCCGGAGGTTATCAAAACTGTTCTGGGTGAGGAGATCTCGATGGAAGACCTTGGCGGCGCCCGGGTTCATGCCGAAATTACAGGGAATGCCCATTTCTTTGCCGAAAGCGAAAATGAGTGTTTCGACCAGATTAAACGGCTGGTAAGCTACATCCCCTGGAACAATGAGAAAAAAGCCGAAGTTTTTCCAAAAAAAGCGCCGAAATCGCGCCAGTACAAACTCGACAGTATCTTCCCCACCAATCCCATGCAGCCTTACGATGTCAGGGATGTGATTCGTGCCATTGTTGACGACAGCGACTTTTTCGAGGTCCACGAAATGTGGGCCGCCAACATCGTGATCGGGTTTGCACGGCTTGATGGACAAACAGTGGGTTTTGTCGCCAACCAGCCGATGGTGCTTGCAGGTGTTCTCGATTGCGATTCAAGCGACAAGGCCGCCCGGTTCATCCGTTACTGCGATGCCTTCAATGTTCCGCTGGTCACCCTGGTTGATTTACCGGGCTACCTGCCCGGCGTTGACCAGGAACATGCCGGGGTTATCCGTCATGGCGCAAAGGTGTTGTATGCCTATAGCGAAGCAAGCGTTCCCAAACTTACCGTCATCCTGCGGAAGGCCTATGGCGGGGGATATATCGCCATGTGCTCGAACCACCTGCGTGCCGACTTCGTGTTTGCCTGGCCAACGGCCGAAATTGCCGTTATGGGGCCTGAAGGAGCCGCCAACATCATTTTCCGTACGGAGATCAAAGCGAGTGACAATCCCGAAGAGACGCGCAAACGTCTCATTGAGGAATACCGCCAGAAATTTGCAAATCCATATGTCGCAGCGGCTTACGGTTATGTTGATGCGGTCATTGAACCCAACGAAACCCGTAATTACCTTACCCATTCACTGGTCCTTGCACAGAGCAAAAGGGAAATTACACCCAAGAAAAAACATGGCGTGCCGCCATTCTAATTCAGAATTGGACCTCAGGCGAAATGAAATTTTTTTTGTGTCATGAACGATATTATGGACGAAAATATAGAATTCATCGATTTTAAATTTGAAGAGATCACCTTCAAAACAACCCTGACCAAGAAGTTTGCCGCCCGTACCCAGTATACTCCTCCCGATTCACGGAAAGTGGTTGCATTTATTCCGGGTACGATTCTCAAGGTACACGTAAAAGAGGGTATGAAGGTTAAAAAAGGAGATGTCCTGCTGGTACTCCAGGCAATGAAGATGGACAATCACCTTTTGGCAACCCGCAATGGTACGGTCAAAAAAGTTTATGTGAAGCAGGGTGAGATTGTTCCCAAGCGGCACCTGCTGATGGAGTTAAAATAGGGGATTATCCGGCACTGATATCCCTCAGCACCTCTTCAATCGCTCCCAGCACCTCTTCCCGGCCCACGTTGGTTTCGGACGAAGTCGGCATGATCAAAGGCAACTCCGCCCACGAGGCGGAGAGGGCCTTCTGATAGGAGGAAATGTTGTTGGCCAGCTGGGTCTTCGACAGTTTGTCGGTTTTGGTGAAGAGAATGATGAAAGGTACCTCGTTGTCACCAAGCCAGTTCATAAACTCAAGGTCGATCTTCTGTGGCTCAAGCCGGGAATCGATCAGCAGAAAGGTAAGCGCAAGGTTCTCACAATGCTGCAGATATGCCTGGATCAATCCTTCGAATTTTTCTTTTGCTGTTTTTGACAGTTTTGCAAAGCCGTAACCGGGAAGGTCAACCAGGAACCAGGAGGAGAGGCCGGGTGCAGGGTTGGCGGATGCCGGATCTTTGGCAATTACCGAAACGACCCTGAAATGGTTCAGCAACCGGGTTTTGCCCGGCGTTCCCGAAACCTTTGCCAGTCCTTTATGAGCGGCCAGCATGTTGATCAGGGAGGATTTGCCAACATTCGAACGCCCGATAAAGGCAAATTCGGGGAGATCATCCTTAGGACAGAATTTTAGCGACGGGCTGCTGCAGGTGAATTCAATCTTTTCTATTTTCACTGTTTCCTATTTATTCCAAATATAGGTAAAAAACGCATACAGTCCTGGTTTATCGCCTGAAGGGATTGGCAGAATTTCATCCCCGGTGATCTTTCCCCAGCAGGTAAACCTGCTCCTGCACCCATGCAGCCCACTGGGTTTCGCTTTTTGATTTATCGAAGGTGGTCCAGGGAATCGGGTCGCCAACCATCAGCGTGATGGTTTTATTCAGCTGCTTTGCCATCTCGTCGACCAGGTAGAGCATTTCAATATTGGCCTTTATTCCCATCCGCTTGCGCCACCGTGCCAGATTATAGAACCATTCGGAGTTACGACCTGCAACAAATACCGGGATGATGTCGCGCTGATATTTTTTAGCCTTTTTAATAAAGGTGTTTTTCCATTCCAGGTCATGGACAACCATCCGGCCCTGAATTCGCTGTTTGCGCGAAACCAGACCGGCAGGAAAATAGAGGATCATCTTTTCCGAAGCAAAGGTGTCATTGATCAGCCGGGCGTTTTCCGTATTTCGCCCGTGTTTATTGATGGGAATGAAGAGAGGGCGCAGACCGGGTACATTCATCAACAGGTCGTTCACCGGGAAGACGATATCCTGCCTGATCCTTCCCAGTTCCTGCATCAGCGCCATTCCGTCGAGCCCGCCCAGCGGATGGTTGGATGCCACAATATACCGGCCGGTTTGGGGAACCAGGGTAGGAGAACTGCCTGATAAAGTTCGTTTGTCGATAATGTCAACCTTTACGCCGAATTCATGAAGGATTGCCTCTACAAAGGGAATCCCGGTCTTGTCGCGATTCCGCCAGATATACCCGTTCACGGCCTCCTGGTGGGTGATCCGTTTCAGGTAAGATAAAACGAAACCGGGGATAAATCGCAGCAAGGCGGGATTTTTCGAGGCAAACAGCGCTTCAATGTCAATTAAGCGTTCGGGAATTTCGATCTTTTCCATTTCGTCCATGGTACAAAGTTACAAAAATTGAACTCCTGCCTCCCGACTGGCCTGACAAAGTTCGACAGGTCTTTGGCATTTGCGAATAATCGGCGAAGGAAATAATTTATCTTTGTAATATAAGTTATCTTTATACCCTGTTCATTTTCAATTTTCCGTTTACCATGGAACCGATCATCGACCGAATCGACAAACACCTGCTCGAAGCTGAACTCAATGAGAGTACATTCCTTCGGAATACCAACAACGGCCACAACAAGATTTTTGTGTTTACGGCACATGAATCGCCCAATCTCATGCGCGAGGTAGGGCGCCTTCGTGAAATCACCTTCAGGGATGCCGGTGGAGGGACAGGGAAAAGCGTTGATATTGACGAATTTGACACGATGGAGGTTCCCTTTCAGCAACTGATCGTATGGGATCCTGTCGAAAAGGAGATTTCAGGTGGCTACCGGTTCATCCATGGCCGCGATATTCCCTGCGACCGTAATGGATGCGTGCACAGCGCGACAGCCGAACTGTTTGACTTCTCTGATAGATTCATCAGGGACTATCTCCCCCTGAGCATCGAGCTGGGCCGGTCGTTTGTACAACCAAACTACCAGCCGCTGGTGAATTTCCGTAAAGGCATGTATTCCCTCGATAACCTGTGGGATGGCCTTGGTGCGATGATCATTGAGAATCCCGATGTGAAATACTTTTTTGGAAAAATGACCATGTATCCCGAATATAACCGCATGGCCCGGGATATCGTCCTGTATTTTCTGCGCAAATATTTCCCCGATACCGAAACATTGATGTTGCCCATCGAGCCGGTCGTTGCGGAGACACCCGATTCCGCTATCAGCGAATTGTTCAGTTTCCGGACCTATGAGGAAAATTACAAGCTGCTGGTGCAGGAGGTACGGCGTTACGGGGAGCATGTGCCCCCGTTGGTAAACGCCTACATGAACCTTTCACCAACCATGCGTACTTTTGGAACAGCAATTAACAGGGGATTTGGTGATGTAGAGGAAACCGGCATCCTGATCCATATCGAGGATATCTATCCAAGGAAAAAGGAGCGCCATCTGAAAACTTACATCCAGCGACTTTCATCCATCAAAGGACTGCGCTGGAGAAGGAGGAGGTGATGGTGAAACGGCTACAAATACAATAAGCCCTGTTGATACTTCAGCAGGGCTTATTTGAAATAAGGCAATGTATAACTTAACCGGCTACAGGTGCGGCGGCGGCATTAGCCTTGCGCATCAGTTTACTCTTGAGGTTGGAGGCCTTGTTCTTGTGGATAACGTTTTTCTTGGCCAGTTTGTCGATCTGCGAAACTACCTTCGGAAGATCCTTTACAATCGTCTCCTTTTCTTCGGTCTCACGTAATTTTTTTACGGCATTACGTACGGTACGGCCCTGATAGCGGTTTTGGGTACGTTTTGCTTTTGTGTTGCGGATGCGTTTTTCTGCGCTTTTGTGATTAGCCATGTTCAATATTTGTTTTCAAATTGGGGTGCAAAGATACAATCTTTTAACACAATAACAAAGGGGGCTCTAAAAAATGAAGATATCTTCGAAGAAGGGTATCCTGCCCCTGAAAAATTATTCCTTTTAGGCTAACCCGTCTGCCGCCTTGTCAGCTGCCGGAGCAGGTTTGGAAACGACAGGGCCGGACTTGGAAGACCTCTTTTTCCCCGCCTGTTTTTTCTTTTTCTTTGACGCTGATTTTTTAACGGGGCTCCCCACTGCTGGGATATTTTCCTGGGGAGGAATAGTATTCTCCTTTTTAGGACGCCCGCGTTTTTTGCCGGTGGTTGCTGCTGGCTGCTCATTTACGGGAGTTGCCTGAGTTGCCCCTATCTTTTTTAAAATCTTTTTTATTTCCGCAACGTATTTTTCTGCTTCTGATAATTCCAGTTCGTAATGAGCCCTGAAAAAATCAAATTCCGAGTCGGTAAATTTTATTGTTTTCATTTGGAAAAAAATTATTGTATAAGCTAATTTCAGAATAATACAATTAATTTTAAACATGCAAAATTAATAATTATTACCGATAAG